>JGI24022J15233_10004223_pt1 | contig 14730 bp, 12 predicted proteins | sample Ectturendosymbi2_FD_15233 | JGI IMG/M metagenome (IMG submission 15233) | reverse complement strand
GACGGCGATCCTGCAATTCCAGTTGGCTGCGCATGAGGTCGAATAATTTCTCCATTTCCATCTTTGCTTGTTTTGTTGAGATTCGGACTGCGTCAACTCGTTCAACGGGATCCCACGCCTATCGCCATTGTTATATTCTTCGCTAATACAGCATAAATTCGAGCAAGGCAGTGAGGCAAATAACCATAACAGTAGCACGGGTATACCGATACTTTCTTGGACAGTACACCGAAAGACAGTACACCTTGGACAGTACACCAATTGTAGAATGAACAGGATAGCCGTAGTGATAGCTTATGTACTGTTTAACGCAGGGGCCTCAAAAGCGCGGCCCGCGATGCTTTTTTGGGAATTTTCAAATGATTAATGTTGAGTTATTTAGTTTAATCACCAGCGTTTAAAAGTGCTCGGTCAGCGAGTGAAGAAGCTCCTTTTAAATTAGCGTAGAAACGGCTAGAAATGATTTGTCTGTAACTCACGATACTTTTCGCAGGAAATAAGGCGTAACATTTTTTCTAGTATGGTTCAGGTACTGCCATTGTTCCGTCAGCGTCAAAATGCGGCCCTCGGATTACTTATAAGTCTTTATTTGGCCACAGGAGCATTTTGAGTTTGAGACCCCTGGTTTAACGATTGCCACTAAGCGTGCACGAAAGATTGTTGATTAAGTAACATATGCTCGCGCTACAACGAAGTACATTGATTTTGTGATTACACTGTACAATCAGGCGTGTAGTCAAGTTTTAAGGTTTGTGGGGGCAAAAGACATTTTTAGGGGAGCAAGATTTTTGTTTTTATTATACGTTTAAAACAAATTTTTCCTAGGCGCAAAAAAATTGGGGGGGAAGACAAAAAATTTGGGGGGTCTGGCCCCAATAGCTACAGGCCTGTGTACAATCACAACAATAGCGATCTGTGCTATGCATTCTTGGTGTTTCTTTCAAAGTGAGCAATCAAACATTTGCTGCGCCGTAGAGTGAGAACCTATTTCCTAATTTGGTTGGTAGTTTTCTGTTGCTGCCTAGCAAGAAGATCACTGGTGTTGCATAGAGTAGCACTGGCTTATGCAGTGCAAAACATCTTTGGCAAAAGATCCCACAGGTACTGAATGTGAAACAGGTTAGTTGCAGAACATTTCTCATGCTACAGCCTAAAAATGATGTTGCAAAACCTATAGCTATGAACCCAAAATTGTGTGAGGTGATGTAGAAGTGCCCCTTAACTATTCTTGAGGCAATTCTACACAATTCAGTCTACAGCAGAAGAGTCAACACTTTGTTCTTCTGTTTTTCCCCAAATTTGGGATAGTCAACAGTGTTTGCTACTTAGTGCACTAAAATGTATCGCTTAGTAACAAGCTATATTAAAAAAGTCAAATTTAGTTACTAGCTGAAGAGCATGAGCTGCAATGGTTACTATATTATTATTAAACTCTACACAACCTTACAATACTGTACTACTAACAGTTCACAGTCAGGACTAAACATTACACTTAGCTTGTAGGCCTATTTTTCGCTACTCATGCTCAAAGACACGAAGACCAAGCTTTTTGGGCTAAGTAAAACTTGTCAAGTCCACCTACTTTTGATGGCCCAAATTCTGGTTTGGTGGCCGCATGCAGAACTTGCGTCACTTCCATATGTGGAAGCTTGGCCCAAAATGCGGACATGGAAACACAGTAATTGGTGTTATGGGTGAACACATTACGACTCCATTTAACTGATTTTTAAACTGTTTGTTGAATTTAAAATTTGTATGTTTCAAACACACTGCAGTAGTTTTTAACTCTCTTAGGTAGATTGCCATGAATGTTGGATGCACTATTGCCTTTGATAAACTTCCACAAAACACAGAAAGTCAAACTGGCAAGGTTTTAGTACTGATAAAGCTTAAACCAGGTGGTGCAGTATATTAGCTCACTACTTTACTGTTCTGATACACACTTCAGCATACCTGCATAAAAAGAATGGAGTATAATGGATGCACAAACATTCACTATGCAACACAAAGGATATGCTGTTTGCAGCAATGATAAAAAAGGTTGTGTTGCTCTGAAAAATAATCCCAGCATAATAAACCTTCAACAGCCTTACAAATTTGGGTCACTGTCTACGCCTAAATCAGATTGGAAGTGCACTTTCATAAACCAAGGGATTGCCAAGAAACTTTCTAAAAGTTTCAAAGTGAATGGTACTCAGTCACATTTTCCAGATTTCCTTGAAAATGCCAATGCGTTTTTCAAAATCAAATTCAAGCTATGGATAATTTTCAGAATACAACAGCTACAATGCATCAGCAAAGCATACCTTTGTATATGAATCCTTTAGCTGCAATAGCATTCCAGAAGGCTTGAACTGCTGCTAAATGTCTTTGCTCAGTGGTTCGAATGAAGTCAAACATGCTTATTTCAAAAAGATCACACATATCTTTGAACCTGAAAATGCACAAGATAAAGGCAGACTGCAATTATTATATACATTTGTTTTGTTTAACCCTAAAAAATCCAGAATGAAAAAAACAATTGAAGTAATGCAAAAACAAACCATATGCACTGCACCACATTGGCTATGACCACTCATGCCCAACTAAGCTGTTGCTATCATCCTACATGAGCAGTATTTGTAAGACTATAAAATCTTCCACGCAAAATCTTTCTGTGGTCTAATTGCAGCCTTGCATGCAATGAACATTTATGGAGAGCATTAAAATTCACAACTGTGGTACACAGGTTCTTTCTAGGTGGCATGCAAACAATTTCTGGGTCAAATATGAAGTTTCGTGTCAGAAAATTTATGGAGTATGGCAGCTGTCACAAACTAAAAGTCTCTGTGTTATATTGAACTACTGCATACTCAAATGTTGCACGAGGTTACTGAAGTTAAACAGCTGTTGTTTTGAACAATTTGGTTGACTTACTCAGTAAACAAGCACTAAGTTTGTGCACATGCTTTATTGGAAAATGGGCTTGGGACAAATAATAGCAACGAAAGTATCAGGAAAAATTGCAAAAAGAACCTAAATTAAATTTTACTTACTGACCACATATAAGTCAAATATAATGATCAAAAGTCATTAGAACTTTGCAATGATAAAGTAAAAGAAAAAATTAACAACTCCATTTTTGCAAGATTCTTGTAAAGCAGATCACAGGATTCGCAAAATATCAAAAGCTAGGAACAGTGACCAACAGAAGATGTTGCTCATAGGCAAAACACACCATCATTAAAAAGTATTACTCAGGAAGCAGTCACACAAAAAAATAAGTGATGCAATAGTTAAAAGACAAAATTTTGCAACATTGATGATTCCGAAGTGTTATAGAGCATTTCTGTCAAAGTGCAAGCCTACTGCTATTTTAGAAAGTACTGTTGGAAGCAAATGGATTTACTTAATTCACTTTTGAATGAAGCACAATAATGATTTCAAGCACCAACACCAGTTTGCACAAAATAGCAATACGTGTTTGTGTTTGGTACCCTACAAGCATAATTTAAAAGCTGGGTTGAGACAAAAAAATATATACTACTAGTTTGTTTGTTTTGCATACTGGACTAATAGTTCAGTAAACCTGCAATCAAAAACTGTTAGAGAAAATACAACCATTTGAGCATGGTGTAACGAACAAATGGAGGCATACAGGGAAAATGTTGATATTAAAGGTATATAACAATTTAACAAAAATCATGATCAACAGTTCATACCAATAAAACCAGCGGGGATAAACTGCTTACAAAATAAAAATTATTTATCATGTTAGAAAAACATGCAGCAAAAGCTTTTACATACTGCATAAACTGTTAGTGACATTTTTATAACAAGAAGTTCAGGCTGATGTTTGTCCTACAAACAACTGTCATGGTTGTCAGAAGGATTTTTGCAAAGGGTGGGGAAATAGTGGATTTTTCCAAAGGGTGGCCAAAAAGATTTTTCTGTGCGAGGGTAAACAGTGAGTTAAATAAATTTCACCAACTCAAAACTAATAGGAAAACATTTTTCTACCAACAAGTTGATAGAGAAACATCAAACTTCAAAATCCAAGGTGAGGCCTTTGCAACCCCCCAGTGATGCCCATGATCGCTGGCAAAAATGATGAATCATGTGTCTATAGTACTGCATAATAGTCAAGTATGATTAAAATAAAATGCTGCAAGCTAATTCACAGTGTAATAAATACAAACATTGAAGATCACAAAAGAAAGCACTAAAATGGCAGTTTCTTTGTGAGATTAGTTTCATGATACATTTATTTTTATATATGCATTTACTTATTTTTGACCTAACACCAAGAGGTTAGATATATTGCAGTCAAGATATGGTTTAGGATCAAGCAAAGGCTTAGTTAAACCCAGGAGAATGCCTTAGTTTATGACGGCAGGATTTTTAATCTTCCCTTTTAGAAAAAAAAACATCATTGAAGGTTAACACCATGGAAAAAAACTTTCAAATTGTGGCCAAGTGGCCAACTTTCTCGAATAAACTGCAAAAACAAAACACAGCACAAGATTTACATACAATGAAAGAATTTTTTTGTTTTGCACTTCAGTGCTACCTGGATAATAATTAACATACAATTAGGGCTTGTTAATACATCATCATGATGATGTTCATCGATCAGCTGATATAATATTGATGCTGACATATCATATTGGAAAAATACTGCCAATATATATCTGCACTATTAGCACCTCCAAATTTGTCACAAAGTGAACAAGTTTTCAGCACTGCATTTTTCATGACGACTAAAGATATTAATTACCAGGAGACTATGCATATAAACTGTGCTTCCTGAATTATAGGAAACTGTAAAATTTGGTTATTAAATCATTAATTTGGAAAAATGCAAAGATTTTCGTGCATTTCTTGAGTTCTCAACTAATCCCAATTAAGTTTGAGTAAGTTTAATATGCACTGCAAAGTCTTATGTGTGGTTTGAATGTGGCAAAAATATCAGTTGGTAGTGAAGTTCAAAATGTCAGTATTGGCACTAAAAAGTCTTTATCAGGCAAGCTTTACTCGCCAATATATTAAGAATAAGTTTAAAACTGCACAGTAATAATAATGGCACTTAAAACATATACAGTCACACTCAAAAGTTTAAGACCACCTGCCCAAAAATTGGATTTTTATAACAAGTTTGGAAAATTGTCCGTTTGTTTCGTTACATTGCTTTTTATGTTGGAAGAACATTGTTAGATAATGGATGCCTTTATCAAAACTTTTAAGAATGAGCTTTAGACAATCTGCTTCTCTTGGAAACAAAAATATTTGAAATGAAGTTTAGCTGCTAAAAATATGGACAAAAAAGAGGGATATTAGTTATGGAGAGGTTAATAATTGTTACTTTGCAGGAAGATAATGCTCACAAAGGCAGATATCTGAAAAACTGAAGTTAAGCAAGACTGCATCAGGCAGTCATCAGATTTAAAAAGTATGGTAATTTTCAGGACCTGCACAGGGCTGGTAGGCCCAAGGTTACCAGCCAAAGATCATCACATGATAAAGAAGAAGGTAGTGTGCTCACCCACAACAGCTTTGTTGCTCACAAGTACAGATGTCAGTACATCTACCATAAAACATCAAGTGAGTGATGAATTTGGGCTCAGAGCCTGTAAACCTGTCAGTTTATCTAGGCTTACATCTTCCTTGAAAGCTAAGAGATATACCTTTGCAAAGGCTCACCTCAAGTGAACCGCTGAAAAGTGGAGGAAGGTATTATTCTCAATTGAGTCAACTGTTAAACAGTTTACATCTCACTTTAGCATCTTGTTAGAAGACCAGTTGATGCCACATATGAAGATTGTTACTCAGTTCAGACGATGAAACATTCCCCAAGCATCATGGTCTGTGGAGTAATGTCTGCAAATGGGGGAGCTAGTCTGTATTTGCTCTAGCCAGGTACCACAATGAATGGCACCAAATATCTAGATTTTCTCAAGGAAAAATTAGATATTCCCATGGTGTTGCATGATTGCAATGTTTTCAAGTATTATAGCGCTCCGTGTCAGTGATCAAAACTAATTAAAAACTTTTTACAGGAGAAAAAATATCAATGTCCTGGAATAGTTAAGAAACAGCCTACATTTCAACCCGATTTATATTTATGGCAAGTGATGAAAAACAAAGTGGTAGATCAGCATCCTACCCGGATAGAATTAGTGAGGAAAACAATAAAAATTGTTGTTGACTTAAAATATTACCTCAGATACTGATGCAACCTTGTAAATAGCAAATAGTATGCCTTGCAGAATGGCAGCAGTGATAAAAAAGAGAGGAAGTCATACAAAATATTTTAAAAAACAAATTTTTTTACATTTTTGAAACCTTTTGGTGTGCTATGTGTTTGACAGTTTAAGATGAAATAGAAATGACAGAATACAAACAAATTATGATGAGTCAAAATACAACTACCGTGAAAAATCATGAGTGGTCTTTAACTTTTTCAGCACAACTGCACTGTAGACATAACCTAGAAAGCCATTCCAACAATCCACAACTAACACACATTGTTCATTATAATGAACGATAATTATCATTGGAATGTAACATGTTATTCAAAGTAGACTTACTTTTTTGAAACTTGATCACAATATTGCATAGTACCAGTTTTTTTCATTTGTGCAGCTTGCATAACTTTTAGTCCATGCTCATCAGTGCCTGTTAACAACCTGGCTGTTGTAGCTCCATTGCGAAAGTTATGCCATCTGCATGAAACGTCTGCTAGAGTGGTTGTATACAGGTGACCAATGTGAGGCACAGAGTTAACATAGTAGATTGGTGTAGTGACGTAAAAACTTTTCACACGAACAGAAACATTCAGAGTATTTTGTGAACGCACTACAGCAAGAAGTCTTGCATGCAGCATCAAATTACCAACATTACATAAAGGTATCATCTGCAATGTTCACACAAAAATATCAAAGACAATAAGTTATTTTTTGTTCTTGACACCTTCAGCTCCAGCCTGTAGAGATGGCATAGGCTAGCACTTGTGCAGCCCGGCCAGCCCGGAGGCAACAAGAAACCACACAGCCTGTTTATGCAGAAACACAAATTATTCTTTGGCCTGGACCGGCCCATAATATAACGTAACCTCAAAAGCCAAGTAACAAGGCAGTGGCTACAGAACCATCTATGGATCTTCAAATTTGAAACCTTATTCAACCATCTCCGGTAACGCGACAGTAACGCATGAGAAGAATGCAGTAGGCTTTGTAGAAACATAGTAAACACAAAAGATAAACCTTAACCCTAACCGTAGCCCTAACCTAATGCTAAGCTAACCCTAACCTAATGCTGACCTAACCCTAAGCTAACACTAACCTAACCCTAAGCTAACACTGACCTAACCCTAACCTAATGCTAAGCTAACACTAAGGTAACCCTAAGCTAACACGCTAACCCCTAAAGGAAAAGTTCGGAAAGTTTTGAAAAAAGTAAAGAAAAACTAGTCGCATGAATTGAAACGTGCAAGCATTCACTTACGAAAACATAAAGCGCCAAGTCAAGAGGTGAACCCTCAACCATTGGCATGGCAAACTTGGAAAGTATCCTTTCTAAGGTTACTAGATCAATGCCAGTTGAGTGACAAAGTGACTGCTTTATTCGAACTGCGTCATGCGATGCGGTATGGTCGAATAAGTTTGAAATAGGAAGATCCGTGGGTGGTTCCATAGTCTCTTCCAAGTAGCAACACTCAAGTTTTCAGTTCATTGTCCTTTGGACACTGAAACCATGTAGTCTTAAGGCAGTAGCTATACGTAGGCGATGGGATGTTCACTTTTGAAAACTTATTCATCCGCCGACTGTAATGTGTAACACACGACAAGTGTGCGCTAGTTTGCACTACAATTGCTAGTAGTAACATACTAAACCTAAACCCTAAATCTAATCCTAAACTTAGCCTCTAATCCTAATCTAGGGGTTCCCAAACTGCAATACATGTACCGTTAGGGCTACCTTTCCTATCTGAAGAGGTACATTTAACGTTAGCAATTGAAGGGAAAAATATGTTTACATATAGGCTATGTTATTTCAAAGTATTTATATATTCATCTATGAATATTATTTTCAAAATCATGCTTATATGAAATAAATATCTTTTTGTTATTTTCCTCAACCTTTTTGTCATAAGAACTTTTAGGGGTACATGCTTTCTATCGAAATGCTGAAGGGGTACATGGCCAGAGAAAGTTTGGGAACACCTGTCCTAAACCTCAACCTGAGCAACAGCAACAGACTATAAATGAAAGTGTTCATTGCTTTGATTCTTAACATGGTTCACTGATTTGCAACAAGTGAAATGGAATATGAGCAGAATGGTGAAAGAGAAAGAACAGCAGCAAACAATTTCATTGGCAGATTTTGAAACTTTGCAAAAAACAAAAATTTCGCCTCATTGGCGAGCAGAGCGCAGCAGCGAACGGCCCAAAGACTGGATTGTTAGCGCCCATGCCATCTCTACTGGCCTGGTTTTATCTTTAAGACCTGCGTGAGCCACATAAAAGGCAATCAGTTTACAACTCCATAACTCCTCAACCGATTGCGATAGAGAAATGTTCAAACCCTCAAAAGATGTGCTTCAAGTCTGCAATGAAAAAAATCTTTGGTTTTGGGTTTTCTGTGAGTGACGACTTCTTGGGGTAGGTTTTGGCCATTTTCGTTAATGATACTTGGCCCTAGGTTTAACTACTAGATGGAAATATTTTGCTCAAATTTGTATTGGAAACTAGGCTAAAATCCAAGCCCCTTGACTTGAGTCTTTGATTTGCTCTCTAACGTTTCTGGTTCAAAAGTAATAGCCAAAAAAACATAAAATTGTTAATTCTACCTTACTCTTGAACCAGAAACGCTAGAAAGCCGATCATGGGCTCAAAAGACTTGGATTTTCGCCTAGTTTCTAATAAAAACTTGAGCAAAATACTTGCGTGTAGTGATTGGGCCCAGGTAACCTGAGCCAAAGTGGCCAAAAACCTACCCCACTTATGACGTCACTCACAAAAAACCCAAAACCAAAAATGTTTTTTTAATTTGCAAACTATAAGACTCGCTAAGTCTTTTGAGGGTTTGGATAGCTCTTTAGCATAATCGACTGGTGAGTTATGCAGTTACAAAGTGGTGCAAAATGAGCGACTTACGCATGGTTTCAAAGTATGATGTACTCGTACACCGGCTCCAAATGTGTTAAGAAATATCACATGCAATGCATCGTTTATAAAGTAAAGTGCAACGGACCAAATTAAGATCATAAGGGTAGCTGTAATTTACGCAAAATAGTCAATTGTGAAGTTGTTAAACATAACATACACCTAACCTTTATTTTCAGAATAAAATACTACTATTCAACTTGAAAAAATTTTTATGGGTGCTAAACAATAAATCTCATGATTATTGTTTTTGTAAAGAAGGTAAAGCTCCATCTCATATGCATGAAAATGTGTTATTACATTTAATAAAACAGAACAAATCTTACATATAATAAATACCTAAAGTGAGCTTCAGAAAGCTCACACTGTATGAAGTATATTGTAGACCTTTTACTGTGCACTAAAAATTAAAGCATTTTTGATTTAAGCAATACAGAATGTGGTTGTGAATGTTAATAATCTACTGCAAGATATGATGTGTGGAAATTTAATCTGAATGTTAGTCATGCTCAGTCTATATGCATCAATGATGAGTTTTTTCACAGCTAGTTTGTCTTGTGTGCAAAAAAAATGACTGCATTCATGGAAACACTGCTCTGCATTGTCACATCACATAGCAAATTTTTTTATGTAAGAAACGAAGCTAGCTTATAATAAAACAAAATTGCAAAGAACATCTTGGTGGATTAATTATATTACAAGTTTAAGAAGCAAAGAAGCATTCAGAATAAAAAATGTTGAATATGCAAAGATTTCGAGTCTAAATCAAATAGGGTATAAAGTAGATTCATGGAACTTAAAAATAAGTTAGACACAATCAACTACTGGAAAATGAGCTTACACATATTAACATGTGACGAAAATTACTGTTTTGTGCACCCAGTATTGGACTCGGCAGCAAGCACTCAAGAGATTGTTTTAAAAACATTTGCATCATGCTCCCATACCCATGAATCCAGGTTGTCGTCACACTTGGAAAGAAATTGTAGTAGCATTTCCAAACTTGTCCTATGAGGTCAAAAGTGTGAAGTGATGACCAGAATTGACGAATTCAAAGGTCCTCAATGTTTCACGGAAAGTACCAAACCATTTAAACACCACTTTTGTCTTTATTTTACTTTCTTTTAGGAAACTCCAAAGATAAGAATTCCAGAGATGTTTATTAATTAACCACCATTTGCCTCCTAGTCCACATGCAACCACTTTTACACTGAACGACAACTACACCAAATTTGTCACGTGTCATCTTGTCATTGCTAAAATTGATTGTGTCATGCATGATGTCTTGTAAACAACTACCATGTTTTCCTGACTTGTATACATCTATTCCTAAGTAAAAACCATAATTGTAACAAGATATTGTGCATGGCATGAGCATTTTTCGGTCTGAAAAAGATAAGGCAACCATACAAGACAAATCAGGTATAATCATTGTTTTCAGCATGAAAGATGCAGTGTGTGTCTTATGGGCTTAATGGTTCAAGGTGGTGCATTATAAATAACCTATTGTATTTAGATATCAGGAGTTTATTAAAAACAAAGTGAAGACAAAAAGCTGTCTGAATGGTCCAGAGGCTGCACAGATAAGCGATGACTCTTTTTTTATCATCACCTCTATTTGTAGACAAAATTGTCTTAATTTCTCATCAGTCACACACTTTTTGCCTTATAGGACAAGTTATGGAAATGCAAGTTGTATAAACATTGCATTTTTTTCACAAGTGTTAACAATGATCTAAACATATGGGTGCTAAGGCATGATGCAAAAGTTCTTTAAAAAATTTTGTGCGTTTGCTACAGAATCCAAAATCAAATACAACCTAATTTAAGTGAAAAATTCATATGATTAATATAGATTTTCATAAGAATACATACGATGATAGATTTTTTTAAAAATTCATAAGATACAAAAATCAAGTGAATGAACTCAACAACCAATGCATGATGCATCACTTAGTTTCTTAAAACATATGATTATAGATTTTAAATAATAAATTACAAATTAAAGCATTTTCCATATTGACCTTAGGCTAAAGTACATCTTGCAGATGACACTGCTATAACAGCCTCTCTCATTACAGTAGAGTGTCGTAGGCAAATAGATAAACAGTCACTCATTTACCAACCTACACTTTATCAAGAAGATCACATGGGCAACAGCCCCATGACTGAAATCTTGAAACACCTCACGATTTTCAATAATTTCAGAACTAAATCTATGGGCTCCCCACCCAGGCATGACTAAACTCCGACATGCAATCTTGGTGCTAGTAGGTATTTTTTTGGTAAAAGTGTAAACAAAAATTTTGCACAAAATTCCATAGATCAAAACATAGTATGAAGGATGCCATTAACTAATGGATGGTTTTTGTCATTAATTATGTACCCTGTAGTATGTTTTGGTGCATTGCGAACAGATCACTACTGATCATTCTAAAAATATTAGGCCAGTTTTCTGCACACATGTTTATGACTACATATCTGACCTACAGTGGAGTTATTGCGGCAATTTCTATTTTTTGTAATAAGATGGATGGTTTAACGCCTCAACTACATCAAAAAGTTTTAAAACTAACTAGGGGTTACAGTTTAGTAGGTGTTACAGTATTGTTGAGACCAATTTTTATTTACTTTTCAAAAAGTTTTGAAACCTTTTAGGATACATTTATGGTTTAAGTTTTGGGTTTAGGTCTAGGGCAAGGGTGGGGAACCTACTGTATTTACTATCACAGGCCGCATGAATTGTTCATTATCAGTGGTAGGTCGCCATCTCAATTTTATCCTAAAATTCAACCTTTATCTTCGAGCATGACTTTTCTTGACTTATTACTGAAATACCTGCTTATCATGGAGCTTCGTTTTAAATGCGATTTTGTACTCTAACTTGCAAAATTAAAATTCTTATGCGGGCTATAAAAAATGTTCATGCAAGCCACAGGTTGCTCATCCCTCATTTAGGGTTTAGTACATTACTAACATGTGTAAGTTCAGCCACTGTTGATCTCGCAACAAGATTACTCCATTCTTGAACACAAGCTCCAGTGGAACTGAAATTTAGGTTTTAACAGTTGTGAAAATAAAAAACTTAAAACACTGTAACTTTTTAGCATTACATGTTCGGGGAAAATTCTATTATATTCCAATGACAAATACTCTTTCTATTGTATTTTTACCTTTATCTGATGTACAGTGAGGTATTTTTCCATTCCTATAACGTCATCACATCCGTTGACGATATTTGCACTGACTGACATCAGTTTATTTACACTGTATGCTCAAAATGCATATCTGTACCACCAGTGTTGCCACTGCTATTTTTTTTTTCACTAGACCTGAGGTTTTTCTGTTTTGTCTGAGGATCTGGGGTTTGTTGACTCTGGTCAAATTTTTGAAATATATGTTATATTAGTGTATTTTCTATTCAAGAATACAATAGTTATATAGGCGTAAATGTGCAAAGTCAGCAGCCATATATTTCAGTAAAATAAGCTTTAGCAAAATCATTTGAAATCTAATGTTTTACAGATTAAGCACTCACTAGGCATAGGTCAGCACTTTAATCTATTGCTGGTATCTCAAAGGCTGCTTCGTGCTTGTGCATGATTTTGGAATGCTTTTTTTTGGTTTGAAGATGCTGTTGTTGATAGTCTGTTCATTATTTTACAGGCGCATTGCAATAGGCATGGATGTAAAATTTTTAGTGTAAAATTAGTAGTCAAATATTGCAATGGCTAGGGTGAAAAGAAAATTGTAAGACCTTAAATATATCATGTACATGTTTCCATTTGTGCATTTAATAAATGAAGGTAAATAAAACATTAGGCTAAATATTTTCAGAAAAGATCTAACTAACTTTTTATGTTACTGCAAACATTTGATTTGCTGCTAGCCTACTTGAAAATTGTCAGTATTGAGTATATGTTCAAAAATGGTCTTGAACTTGTTAAAAATTCGATGCAAATAACGCATGTTACCTTAGCTAGTTTTTTATGTACTAGTAGTTAGTATCTGTAGCAGACATTTCAAGTTTGATTTTGACTTTTTTTAAACATTTTGTATGTCTGGGGTTTTTATTATTTTCTGTTTTTTTTTCAAGGTAAGTAAAATTCTGGGGTTTTCCTTCATAACAGAGTGGCAACACTGATCTCAGATCTGTACTTACTCAGTCAGTTAACGTAGCTGAGCTGGTGTGTTGTTTCAGTGTTTGGCATAAAATGGCATCCGTCTGTGCTAATCAATTACAGTATGAATAACCCTTTTTGTGTTATTCGAATACCCTTGTGATATGGACCATGAGTCTAACGCAAAAAAATTAAAATCACTCCCCATTGCTATTTGCTATCACAAAGCATCGACTTGTGCATTTGGGTATTCCCCACTTCAGAAGAGCCAGCATCGCCACTAACAGATATCAGAGGCAGTGGTGCACGGGGTCAAAAATTTTCAACTGAATATATACGCTGAATATACATCGACTCCGCTCTAACTCCAAAACATTTGTAAGTTTTGCACTCCAATTCCTGCTTAAACTTCAAATTGAACGCTATAAGCTACTATTCAAAGAATGTTTAAAAAATGACTCCGGCTCAACTCCAGCTTTTTGTGAAAAAATCAACTCTGGTCCACTCCTACTTTTGAAATTCAACAAGATTCCGACCGGAGTCCGCTCCTACACTGGGCTCTTGTACCCCACTGATCAGAGATGATCATCAGAAATCAGCGGACTGTCATATTTTGCTGTTCAGATGATTTTTTAAAACACAGTCCAAGTCCAACAGCAGTCCAAAAGTTTTTTTAAATGTAAATTCCAAGTCCAAATGAACTCCTAAAAATTTGAAAAATGCAGCCTTTTCACAACTAAAAGTGGCATTTCTTCCCCATTAACTCAGTCCAAATCCAGTCCGCGATGCAAATTTTAAATTGATATAAAGGCCGGATTCAATCCAAATTCAACAACATTTGCTATACTGTAGTAGTCTGCATCGGAGATGATCGGATAGTGGATTTTCTCTATCCGATCCTATCCTGTTTTTGAAAAATGATATCCGTATCCGATCTGAATCCTGTTTTGGTTGAAATCATACTATCCGTATCTGAAAACTATCCGAAAGTGTATTGCGATGCACAACATATATTTTTGTGCTGTGTCTATTTCGCCTCATGAGGCAAAATAACTGCTGGAGATATTTTGCCTTTAGCTAAACACGATTGGTTGAAGTAGTCACACAACAAGTTTGGAATGCATGTCCTGCTTAGTTGACCGTGACATCTGTAAAAGCTCAGTCCCATGCATGGATGAAGGCTGTTATGGTTTCAGGGATGGCAAGCAGTTAGCACCTTCTTGTTTGCATTAAGTGAACTGTAGGCTAAACCCTAACACTAAACATTGAACCCCTAAACCTAAGACTTGACCATAAACCCTGACCCTAAACACTAATCATAAACTCCTAAATCCCAACCAATTGTCTCTGCGTATCATGCTTGTTATATGACTACTTCAACCAATTGTGTTCAAATGAAGGCAAAATAGTCCCAGCACAGATTTTGCCTCGAAGCAGAGTAGACACTTGAATGCGTTGTATCACTT
>JGI24022J15233_10004221_pt1 | contig 14734 bp, 9 predicted proteins | sample Ectturendosymbi2_FD_15233 | JGI IMG/M metagenome (IMG submission 15233) | reverse complement strand
AAAAAAAAAAAAAAAAAAAAAACGAAAGTCGGCAAGGTGAGAGTGGAACCAAAAACCATCAGCATAGTAACCGTAACATATAACCGTTACACCACGAGCAGGACGGTGTTTTCCTGACTAAGTGACCTTTTTTTGGTATTGCCTCATGCTTAGAGATCGAATCTTCAAGTGGCAACAATAGCTCTAGCCAATCTTTTACTGCCAGAATATCGCCAGTAAAATAGATACTATCTTTAATTTACTACTGTGGGACAAATAACTGAAATGCCTTAGTGATCAAAACATCTCAACAAAAAAATCACCAAAATGTCTCGGAAAAAAATAGGCATAAAAGTAAGTTGCATCCAAATTCCATCAAACATGTACTTAGGCTGTTGACTATAGACGTATAGTGGTTTTAGATTATATTTTTGATTCATAATAACATATATTATAGGATTTTACTGGGTCAAATAAAAATCGACCTTTTATTCTTTTATACATGTAAGTCATACTTATGCAGAAGCTGAACTAGTAAAACGTGCGTTGGTTATAATGATCATTTTAACAATCGACTTTGCACCAAAATAGCTGGCAAGCTTGTATATGTATACAAGCATCTTAACATGCCTTAAGTGTCCACGAATTTGGAAACTAATGGAGTATTGTCATTTCAATAAATAGTTCATTTTGTATACCAGTAATAGTGTTTTGAACTGGTTTGCCTTAAGGGATATTGTGTAAGCACAAAGAAGGTTTGAATGAAAGTTCAGCTGTTTCTAGTTGCTGTACTTGAAGAAACAAAGCACAAAAAGTTACATCAAAACAAACAGTTCAAATTAAAAATTGTTATGTGGCCACCCCTACATATTTTAATCAAAATAATCATAAAAATCAAAAATCTGATTTAAATCAAAAAAATTTGATTTAAATTAAAATCTGTAGGTCTATACCTGAAACGTAAACCCTAAGCCTAAACCCAAACCTTGAACCTAAATGCTAAACCCTAAATGTAAAGTCTAAGCCTAAGCGGTAAACCGTAAAGTAATACAAACTTTGAAAAAGTACATCAAAAGCACTCTCATAAAAAGCGTAACGTCCAACAAGCAGACTAGCAATGGTATGAGCCAAGCCAACAAGCACTTGTACAGCAGCCATAGACACATACCCTCACCCATATTTGCCATGCCCTAGTGTCATGAACTCACCATTCTATCTGGAAAAAAGTGGATGCAGTTCCACATGGGTTTGAATGGCAAAACATATCCAGAACTTTTGCTGCTTTCAGCAAAATAAATGCAACCTTTAGGGCTTAGGTTTAGGGTTTAGGTTTAGGGTTTAGGTTTAGGGTTTAGGTTTAGGGTTTAGGTTTAGGGTTTAGGTTTAGGTTTAGGGTTTGGGTTTGGGTTTAGGTTTAGGTCTAGGGTTTAGGTTTAGGGTTTAGGTTTAGGGTTTAGTTTTCGGGTTTAGGGTTACACATCTGACAAGGACGATGTGCTCATCCAAGTGTATTGTCCTTGTCATGTGATCATTGCTGATGGCAAAATAAACCCTGACTTAATTTTTTGTAACCCTATGCCCTAAACCCTAACCGTAAGCACTAAACCTCAAGACAAAATGCTTACCCTGAGCCCTAACCGTAAACACGAACCCTAAACCAGTGGTTCTTAAACTTTCATGATTTGTTGCTCCCTTCCAAAGACTATCAATATTTGTGGTCCCCTGCACATCAGTAAAAATACCCAGCTTTGTTTTAGGTTTTGCAATACCACGGCATAGCTATTTAATGAAGGCTTCTGCTTGTGGCCCTTAGAGAACCACTCTGTGGACCCCAAGGGAGGCTGAGGAGCCTGGTTGAGAAACCCTACCCTAATCCCTAACCCTGATTAATCCAAAACTCTAAACGTAAACACGTGTCTGCTTTTCTAAATGTACATAAGAAGTGATCCCAAACGTGTTAACCTTTAATCTTATATAACATCAAAGTTGTCTTGTGCACAATAAAAAACAATACAACCAAGGTGCGACTTGAACCAACAATCCCTTGCACAGGATCTCTAGTCATTTACCTCTTGACCATATTGGCTGTGGTGAGAACGTCTCCAGCTCAGTTTTATATCTGGCACAAAAACAAACACAAAATGCAATATTTTTAGTCCTTCAGAACGGAAAACCAGATATGGCCATGTAGATTTTTTTTTCCTTTTTTAAAGCAAACAGATTTTTGTTCTCTTTTCAAGAAAAACACAAAAACTCCATTCTGAATTGTTGTTCTTGCATCATGCAATATCTTCATTTTCAGAATTACACAGTAACTTGTCATACCTATTACAGCATTCATAATTGAAGGTAAGGAAATGTACCCCATCTTTGTTTTCACAAAGAGCTGTTAGTCAATTCACTCCATACTGGTAAGGCTTGGCAAGCAGCACAGCAAACATGGAAAAGCTACTCCCACACAACCTCTGCAGTTTCACATCAAGTTTATGTGCATGCCCTGCTAGTTCAGTATCTGTAGAGTGTATTTTTTCAACATATGTTTTGGTATTGTCCAACATCAGAAATAGTTTGGATGTAGAGAAGGCAGAAAAATTGCTTAAAATATACCAATTTTACAGAGCGGCATATGGTAGCAAGTAGAATTAACTCAAATTGTTCAAATTATTCCTCTCTTTTGTCAATTCCAAATTTTGTTGCTGTTCATTTTATTTGATTTAAAAAAAATGTACAGTGAACTATAAAAGTGTGCTGCTTATTTTACCCTTTACTTCATAATAGATTTTTCAAAAAAAAAGTAGGTTTTATTTTTTTTAAGTATGCTTTTTGACAAAAGCCAGGTGTTTATTTTAGGGTTGGGTCTAATTACATCAACCCTAGCAGAGCTTCTGCTGCTGGAGGATAAGTAGATACTACTGATTTTGTATCAAAATATTTAAAATTTATCACGCTGTTGATCAGTGGAAAACTCACACAGGTTATTTTTGTTTAAATGAAATGTAAAGCCAACAAGCAAAGGCACTCTGATACACCCAAAATGTTTCTCACTGCTAGATTATCGTATTGTGCAACAGTTGTTTGCAAGTCATTATTAAAATACTTTCTGAGAATGATATGATCATAATTTTATATCAAAATCTTTGGAATTTATTGAACTATTGATCTGTGAAGAATTGTAAAGAATATTTTTGTTTAAATGAAATGCGAAACCCATATGCAAAGGCATTCTGCCGAATTTTTGTGTTGTGCGGTGGTTGTTTTCAATTCATTATTAAAATACTTTTCAAAAATGATATGATCATAAAATATATGTCAAAATCTTTGCAATTTATCGAACTTTGTTACCCAGAAGTTTTCTGTGCATCTGTGTGATTCATCTAGCAAACCTTTATGCATGTTTTATACAAAACCTCATTACACCATTCAAAATTGACTCAGGTGTTTACTGAAACTGCCGAGAAGCACTTGGCTTAGCAACCTTTGAAGGTTATTTGATATTGATGCTTTGTTGTTTTATTTAATGAGTTATGCTGGTGATTGTTAACTCAACAGTTAATAGAAAGGCTATTTTTTCTGGAGAAATATTCTTTATTAACATCTTCAGCATTAGTGTATGATATATTCTTACTTCAAAATCCAGCATTAGCCACTATTTTCTCACCACTTTGCATCTCCATAACTCACCTGGCGATTGTGCTAGAGAGTTGTTCAAACCCTCAACAGATGGAAGTTTAGGATTTTGGAATTTTGTGGGTGATGTCATAAGTGGGGTAGGCTTAAGGCCATTTTGGCTCAGGTAACCTGTGCCCCTACCGCTAGATAAAATTTTTTGACTCAAAGTTTGAATTGGAAACTAGGCTATAACCTGAGTCTTTTGAGCTTTTGATTGGTTTTCTAACATTTCTGGTTCAAAAGTTATGGTTTCAAAACAACAAAAAATCGATAATTAATTAATTAGAAGATTATTCAATTATTTTATTGTCCAAACTTTCCAATTCTAAAAATGGAAACTAGAAGACTTGCCGCATCTTTTGAGCATCTCAACTGCTCTAGCTCCATCACCTGGTGAATTATAGTGTTGCAAAGTGATAGTTTTAAGTGGCTGACATGGGTCTTAAAGGTAAAAATAACCTGGCACCAAAGGTGCTAAAATGTGTTTATTGACTGTATATCTGAATTTAAGATCTTATTTGTTGTTTTATTTGTGATTGGCAGGAGAGACTTTGTCTTACTTAGGTCTAAATTGCTGTATTTTTCAGACATAAGGTGCACTTAAAATCCTTTAATTCTCTCAAAAATTGAATGTGACCTTATGTGGTGTGCCTAATGTATGCATCTGGTTGTGCTTTCTCACCTAGAACCAATTTTATGTGGTGAACGGTACTATTTATTTAATTTCTAATTGCAGCTTAACACTTTCGAAGCCGGTCTAAATCAAGCGGTTCACGCCACAACAACCAGATCACACGTAGCTTTGCGCATGCGAAACTCAGGTGCCAAAAGTTGTAGAGAGCTGTTCAAAGGCTCAAAAGACTCAGCAAGTCTCTTGGTCTGCACTCAAAAAAAATTTTTTTGGTTGGGGAGTACGGATTTTTTGTGAGTGACGTCATTAGTAAAGGACTTTTAGGCCACCTAGGCCCACTTCACCGGGTCCTGGGCCCAAACCGTTAGATGGTAGTTTTTCACTGAAGTTTTTGATGGGAAGTAGGCTACAATTCGAGTTGTTTGATACTTTGGATGACCTGCTGGGGTTTCGGGTTCAAAAATTATGATCTAAAGTAATAAAAATATTTGACTAATTAGATAATTAATTAATTTGTTTATTTTAGATCATAATTTTTGAACCAGAAATGCTAGAAAGTTGATCAAAGGCTCAAAAGACTCATACTCAAGCCTAGTTTCCAATGAAAACTTTAGCAAAATACTTTGGCCTAGCGGTTGGGCTCTAGGCCAGGTAACATAAGCCAAGATGGCCCAAAAACTACTTCATTTATGACGTCACTCACAAAAAATCTGCAACCCCCAACCAAAAATTTTTTTTCGAGTGCGGACTAGAAGACTTGCCGAATCTTTTGAGGGTTTGAACAGCTCTTTAGTGCAATCAGCTGATGAGCTATGGCATTAGTAAAGCAACTGACAACTGCTTGTTTTAGGTCGATTTCAAAGTACGAATGTATTGTACCCTGACTTTGAAAGTGTTATCTACGAACACTGCACATATTGGATTTCAAAGACTGTTGACAGCCACATGACAGTTTGGTCCACTGTCTTAATGGAGGTTTTCACGTGCATTCAAAATTCCATTGATTTTTTTGTAAATAGACCATGTCATGTAATAAACCAACAACAATTGCAATGAGCAGCACACGTGGTTCCGTGAGTAGCTAGCACATATCTTAATGTTGAAGCATAGTTCGTATTACTCAATGAGCCTCCTGCACACAGAGCTATATGTATTATTCCGTGAGGCTCCTGACTACATTTAGTTTATTCTATTCATGTCTAGCAGATCGAGGCATGTGTGACAAGATTAAACTCCCTTGTATGTAAAGAGTTGAATACAGTTGGACTTATCTGAGTTTTGCTTCATGTGCCTTATAATCTAGTGCACCTTATGTATGAAAATAGAACAGCTAGTATGCAATCTTTGATACTGTGCCTAATTGTCCATTGCATCTTATGACCTGAAATACACAGTACCTTTGTATTAGTTTCATGTCATATTGACTCATGCTTCGTATTGCTATGTACATCACTTGTCAGGCTTAAATATTATGTTTTTGCCCATATTTCATTGGTTTGCAGAACAGCAAGGTTTACAGAATTGGAAGTGCTTGTTAAAGCTAATAATTTTTGTCCATTATGCTTGATTGGTATACAAAATTGTGCAATTAGGGAATTGCCTGGTTTTATTGTGACAAGTCCATAACATGTTACTCTGTATTGGGTAATGGGTACAGCATGCCCATGCATATTTGCTGCTAGACTGTATGCGACTGTATGCAAGTGCCACTTGTGTGTCCTATACTGCAGACTCCATCAGTTCTAAAGAATGGATGAAGTGGATGATATGTTTCGATCATTTGTCAGTGACAAATTGAAACAACTTGGATTGAAAGGGTTTGTAGCATTATACATATTTTTTTCCTTGCACCAAGAATTTTAATCCTTTGAAGTTCAAATCCATTTGAAGTAATTAGGAATAGTTTGTTTATTAGTTTTTAATTGTCTGGATTGTGATCTGGTTCACAAGGATATTAGTACCCAAGTTAATGCAAATTCAAAATTTATATGTGGATAGGCTACATTCTTTATTCAATGAAATATATATTCAACATCCGCTAGGCATAAGGTATGCATTGAATTTCCACAGTGTTGTGATATCATTATAACATAACACTAGTTTGGTATTTTGTAAATAATTGATTACACAGGTCAAAAAAAAAATTCTTTTTGTTTTAAATGAGGATATGACATAACTTTTTTAGATAACGTTTGGGTGTTAATTCCAAATTTGGCATTCATTTTCTTATGGCACATCAAATCTTGGAGTTACAGCGAAAGGCTTTTTTGGGTATGTAGCCTAAACAGTTGTATGCTAATATATTAGCTTTTGTTTCCAAGTGAAAAATGACGTGATAATTCAGTCTATATAATGTTTGTTAATTTATTACAAATGATCAAAAAAACAAGTTGAACAAAGAAACAGGACTTCTAGCCTTGGTAGTAGAACTCGTAAAACTTCTGTAAGTGTTTTGAACAAGACTTCATATCCATCTGAATGCCTTCCGAGCTTGTAACTCCAGTACATTCTTAACTGAACATTTTTGACTCGAGGTTCCAATCTGTCAAAACCTGTACAAATCTATAGGTCTACAAAATTCCTTCTTTCAATTTAACTTTCCCAAGCTCAAGAAATTTGTTACACAAATAGTTAAATTTAAGCTACTGGAATTGTACTTAGCCATTGGTTTCACAAAATTTTTCGTCAAGCCCATTTTTATATGCAGAGGTGACACCAGGACTTATCATGATTTGTTAGTGGAGTATGCTGAACACTGTTTACTTCAGGAACTTACACGTTTCTTGTGGACAAATGTTGCTTTTCATAGTGATCTGCAGTAGCACTTAGAGTGGTTGTCCCATAAACATAAAAAAGAGCAATACTTGGTAACTCCTATGTGCATTCCCAATTCCCATTAATATGCTTATGACCTTGAGAGCTCCACACACAGGCTCCACTGGTAGTCAGTATAGCCAACTAAAAAGCATTCAAAACAATATGATCGTTATTATACAATTAATTCAAATGAATGGAATGTGCAATTGGGCTTAATGTTCTAAATTACCTGTGTGCACAGAGATATCCATATGTCACACAATAAAACAGATTCTTGTATTTAAATCGCTCAGTTAGTTAGTAAACTTGCTTTGCTTTCACAAATGGTAAATCTGCTACATCAGTTTTATTATTCTATGTTACATTGTCAAGCACTCTTTTTTTACATCACAATGCAAAACAATGCTACCTTCTGTTGTTCATAGGCCTGTGGTAGGCTAGGTAAGTGGTAACCAAAACATACAGATATCTCAAAAACTAGATGTGTTACAAAAAATAATGACATTTTCAAAATCAGCATCAAAAATACTTTAGGAGCACTTACTGCAATCACCGTTTAAATTTTGCTGTTGGCCAGTGTTAACTATGTGTTCAGTGGCACATTTTTAGCCTGGGAAAAAGAGTCTGTAATGGAAGAGCAGCTTTTGATATCACTTTTCAAAATAGAACAAGGTTGATGTGTCTTAAGACTCAGTCAAACTTGGCTAGTAGCCTAGAATACACTAGATGTTCAGCCAGTGGTGTTAGTTGCACCATCCAAACTCGCAAGGATAATAACTGGGTTGGCTTGTTTGGCAAACTGTAGTTTTAGTCTTGCATTCATTGTTAGTAACAGTGCATTTATTATATCACAATCATCTTTTGCATGCACGATACAGCCAGTGATAGCATACTTGGTAATTTCAAAGCACATGGTTTGTGGAACATTCAGATAAGTCAACAAATGTCAGGTATACACAGCAACAAGAACCTTGTTTATCCAAATGTAGTGGTGCAGCCAGGATTTTGTTAAGAAGTAGACATGAACTTATAAAACCAAAAAGCTTAACACCTCCGGCGCCGGCCAATTTTTGCATTAAAGTTTGATTTGCTCATATTGGGCAAGTCTTTGCAACTCCATAACTCGCCAGGTGATTGAGCTAGAGAGCTGTTCAAACCCTCGAAGGATGGCGTGATTCTTTGAGTCTGCAATGAAAAAAAAATTTAAGTTTTGGGTTTCGTTTTTTTTGTGGGTGACGTCATAAGTGGGATAGGTTTAATGATAAAAAACAGTTAGTTGTCTTATGCGTGAGAAATCATTTTACAGTGTGTACTTTGTATTGTACATGTCTCTGGTCCCTGGGTGTCATGTCAATTTTGTCATATTTAAACACTGTTGTCAAGCACTCTTTTTATTTTCTTTGCACTGAAATGACTATTTTAGGTTCCCCAATCCCAGTGCTTCCAACAAATATCCCCTTCTGTCCTTGTCATGCCATCTTTGTGTACAGTTTAAAGTATGTGGTGTTTCAATTTATGTTGTGTTGTTCTCCAGCAAACTATTTTGTAGAGAATTGATAAAATAATTTAATCCAAGATGTAAGATAAAATGTTATCAAACATTTTGCAATGTTTGTCGTTTTGAAGTGTGAGGCTTTCACAATACATAATACATTGAAAACATTTGTTGGAAAAGATCTTCAATAGGAATTATCTCACTCTGTAATCAGTAGTTGCTATATGGGAAATGTTACCTGTTGCAAAAAATGCACAAACTTTTTCGTGAATTTTTTTCATGAAATACAGCTAGCGAAATGTTTAACACAATTAAATTAACAAACCTAAAACAGCTGCAAAAGTCCGTAGCACATAAAGAGTCCTTTGTATTTTCCAAGTATCTGTGATGCCTAAGCTTTAATGTTTTCGAACAGCCCAACACCTATGATTTAAAAATTTACTTATTTTCTTCTTACCAGAGTTGATGAACCTACGGCCAAGTTGGAAGAGTCTCTCAAGAAATCCGCAATGAGTGAGTTTTTGTATCTTGTAGATGTAAAACTGTTTGTTTTTCTGCGCAATTCAGTCACCTTGTAAATAGTTTGTGCCAGGTCATTGACAAAACTTTGTTGATATAAAATTAGTTCAAACTGCTGAATCTCAATCATCGTTCTGTTAAAATCGCATGCTAAAGGCTTTGATTTTCATTTACTAGATAACCAAATGTGATTTTTGAATAATCAAAACTTTTTTTCATTTTCGTATAACATCGGTGCATTATTATCGCTCGACTTCGCGACGAAACATTTTTGCCCTGCAGTCTCGCCAGTGGACCCTTCACTGATGCCATCATCATTCAGAAATGGTTGAACGATGTGCCGTTGCGACTTACGTTTGCAGCTTAAAGTTACACCTTTTGGCACACGCTTGTTCATGCAGGCCTTAGCTTGCAACTGCTCTTGTTCCAGATTCGAAGGCAGTTGCAGCGAAGCGGAAAATTTCTGACAACAGCTTCGATGAGCAGTCTGACACCGAAGTGAAATCGAAGAAGCAGAAGAAGACCAAGCATAAAAAGAAGAAAAAGAAAAAGCACAAAGAGAAAAAAAGGAAAGTGTCGAGTAACGCAAACCCTGAAAGGAGGTCGGATGTTAGTGAAGCCTGCAGGTCTACTCACGGTGCGCTCAAGAAGAAACTTCTAGTTGCCGACGATGAAGATAACATTTTCACTGAGAAAAAGGCGGCTACTTGTTACTATGACACAGTAAACAAACTAAAGGAAATAGAAAAACTGTCGCTGAATGTTAAGCTTGAAAAATCGCCATCGGCAATACGTACAAAGCGTGAGCTTGTGTCTGATGCCGTTGCATCCAACGAAATTACCACTGCTGAAAATTCTGAAAGCCGTTGCGCAGAAAAAACTGCACCCACACCAGCTAGCAAAACAGACTCGATTTTGACAAGTGTCAAAGAAGCAAAGGCTTTATTGCCCGAGCAAGCAGCAGAAAAATACGAAACGAATTGCAGCGAGTCCAATTGCGTTTCCAAGCCTCAGTTGTCGTTAAAGTCCAATTTTAATGGCGTATCGAATAAACTGGACTCGCAACAAGGTGAGCTGGAGAAGAACGAAACGAAGCGAGAGACAATACCAGTTACCTCGGCCTCCGCGGCAACTACCGCAGTGGCTTTGAAGCCGTCTTCTGAAAACCGAACTTCATTCGAAAACGACGCAGTTGTGCAAACTAAGTTGCAAGCCATAAAAGAAACTCTGAAAAACTGTAACAAAACTAATTCGAAACTTAAGAAAAAACGCTCAAGAAGACCCCGCTCCAGGTATAAATTCGTTCGGTGCTTGCGTCATTGACAGTTGTTGGCTTGTGTGCATTACTTGACCCTATCTAAACTTTCCTGTGCGTTATTACCCACTGCTAAAACTCGTCACTTACTTTTGCTGTGTAAGTTTTTGCTTGCTTTCCAATATTGCCATCTGAAACCCCAACGTATAAAGATCACGATGGAATATGGTCTGGTGTCTGCTTTGCAAAAAAATTGCATGCCTGCAAAATGCACATGATGCGCTGCCAGCATGTGGGTTTTCAGCGACGGTCGTTTGCTCCATGTTTTTTCTGTTTGTTTTTTTCTAGGTCACGGTCTTCATCCCATACGCGAAGTAAAAGATCGAAAAGGTTCGAGATATTGTCTGCATTGTGAACTAGTGTCCCGCTGCCCTGTTATTCAGTACGGTATGTACGTACTCTGCCGCAATTGCAGTCGACCACATGGTAACGTGCTGTGATCATACACGAGTCGATGTCAAGAAAATTTGCGGTCCTTTTTGTTTGCTGATAGTTGTTTAGTGGAAAATTGCTCCGAATCATCCCCAACTCTGTTTCCGCCACTGATGTGAAGGAAGCTTTCCGAATTTTCACGCAATAGGTTTGAGAAAACAGACATGACGCCTGTTTTTCACTCAACTACTTTTTTATTTGCTTCTGAACATCACTGCGCTAAATAAAATACAAGACCGGTGTCCACTGAGCCGACTTGCCAACATGTTGGCACGCGGTTTGTTTATGAATGTTCTTGTTCAGATCCCGGTCGAAGTCAAAGAGCGACCGACATAAGGACCGTCGCCGTAGGTCGAGGTAAGTTTGCAATCTGCAAGGACTGCATTATACATCGTTGTTGTGCTCCCACGGACTGATGGTACTTCTTCGAATTGATTTTTTGTGGCTTAGACAAGAAGGCGTTACTTTTTATGTTTTATCAGTGTCGATTCACTAAATCAACGTGAAGTTTGTGCAATATGAAGCTACCGCTTTTGTTGTCGTATTTTTTGTTGCCAGCTTGAGAATGACTTCTAAAAAATTCCCTTAAATCAAGGGATGGGGAGGACGATATGTAGTTCTTTCCACCAATTATTAGCAGGTGTCGCAGCCGCCACCAGGTTTGATACGAACAACAAAATTTTTTATTACATTAAACAAGCTTTACACGTTAGCGAAGTTCGAAAAAATATGGTAAACGAAATAACAAGGAATTTCCAAAGCTTGACTCATTTGATCGCAACCGTCAGCGATTCTTATTTTTCTTTCGTATTGACTTATTTCGGTGCTTCTCAGAGCGCGGGGTTTCATTTTCTGTGCTTGATTAGCCGAGGCTTATCAGAGAGCTGCCTGATGTTACATTTATATTTCATGTTGAACATAAGGTGTCTTTTGTAGAGCAATAATATAGTGCAAATAAGTCTTGTAAATCAAGCATTTTGACAAATTTGGCAGAACAGTTCTTTTGAGCAAATTATATTTGGTGGCGTAATTCTTTTTGGGCAGTATTAATTACACATTCAAAAAAAATTGTTAGTACTGTACAAACAAGGTCAACTGATGCAAATCCGAACTAGATTCTCAATGAGAGCTTCAGATGATTATTGTACATGCCAATAGCATCTGTGCTCGTCGAGTCATCACCATTCAAAATTTATGTCATGCATGTGTGATTTTGATGACTACCCATTTTCTTTACCCCAAAATTGGGGTAAGCGCATAAGTTTTTTGAAATTTTTTTTCACAAGTGAAGATAAGATACTTGAGACAACCACTTGTCAAGTTTTACAACAATTAAATTATTACAGTGAGAATGATTTAGTTTAAAGCTGGTTGTGATTTTCTTGCTAGTTGTTGCGCTTCAATGGCCACAAAAAGTAGTCATTTTGTATGGTCCATAACTTCACGAAACTTTAACCAATTTCAAAAACATTTAGTTTTTTTGAATCAGCATGAAAAATTCTATCTGCTTATGAAATTTGAGGAAAATCTGAGATGGTGGCTTGACTTTTCCATTTTTTTTTTGGTTCACTTGACATAATGACCCAGTAACAGAAAAGTGCGTCGTCTCCAGGCCACGGCTTTGCAGATCCAAGCGAACATCAACGTTCGTAAATTCTACTATTGCTGGCGTGTGTCTTTTTGAAAGTGAAAACGTTTAATTTCTTTGAAAGAATAGCTTTGATTATTGTAGCTCAGCATGAGCAAATATAAATTTTTTCTTCGTAACTGCGATGTGACCACTTCTCCGAAGGTCAAAGGATCGCCACCACAGGCATAAAAGCTCGCGTCACAGAAAGCGTTCCTTGTCACCCTTTATCAGTAGCGAGGACAAGATGAAGTTGCTCGAGATCGCGAAGGCCAACGTGTTGGCGCAGCACAGAGCAGACTCGACAATGAACGCCCTCTCACAAGAAAGCAAGGCGAGTCAACATGTGCTTGATCTGGTTTGTGAATTATTGACCTGAAAACAACCAACCAATTTGAAAGGTTCACCTCATTTCCCGTCGTTTCGTTTGTGTTTTGCACATGCGCATCGTTTGTGTTTTGCACATGCGCGTCGTTTGCGTTTTGCACATGCGCGTCGTTTGCGTTTTGCACATGCGCGTCGTTTGTGTTTTGCACATGCGCGTCGTTTGTGTTTCGCACATGCGCGTCGTTTGCGTTTTGCACATGCGCGCATTATTTCAAGGCACTCTGAAGCCAACTCCTTGGCTCTTGTTGTTGTACCTTCAATCCTTAATATCCGCTTCTTGAAAAACGCAGAAAATGTTTCACAGAAGTATGTTATCAAACCTATTGCTGAACTCGGGGGTCGAAGGGCAGGCACCTCTACCGGCAAGTCACCACAATTAGTAATTATGCTGATTGAAACCTCGCGGAATTTGCTGGATTTGTCCTTTTGATGGTTACGCTTTTCAGAGGGGGCCATGGATCCGGAGTCGACTCCGGCAGGATTCTGCCTTTTTCTTTCGGAGCCGGAGTGAAAAATTTGTGAAAAAATGGACCCGGATCCAGAGTCACTTTTCAATTCCGGCAGTGGCAGGAGTCTGAGTGGTCATTTCTTAAGTAAAAACATGGGTAAATTTCGTTTGGATCGACGATAGCCGGAGTCTGAACAGGAGTCGGATTCTGAAATTAAAAAAATTTTCGGACTCGGATTGAAATATTTTGGAACAGGAGAGGAGTCGGAGTCTGAAAAAGTGGCTTCGGCCACCTCTGATGCTTTTGTGAAAAAAATTGGAAACTTGAAAAGTTGAATGCCTTTCCCATTGCGCATAATCTAATACAGATCGTTTGCTACGTGGTGCACCGCCCCTTGTATTGCGTTCTGGTCATCAGTGCTACCGAGCTAATAAGCATTAGTGTCTTCGATGCAGGCCGTGTTGCGCTCCGGGGGTGTCACAGTGGCCCAGTTAACCGGCATCTGCAAGGAAATTGCTGAAGGCCGGCGAGAGGTCAGCGCCGGGCCTCTTGTTCCCGATGTGCCCGACGGTGCGAAAATCCATCATCCTTTTCAAGTCAGAGAAGCTGCGAGCATTTCGATCAACCTGAAGGTAAATGCCAGTATGATAAATGTTTTGCGTGTATGCTCATGAGCATGCTGAGCAAGTATCCGGTTTGAAAGCAGCTGGCCAAGCACGATCGCAAAGAGAAACTCAACGAACGTTCTTGTTCGTAATGCGCAAATTAGCATCGGACCGCTTGCGGCATTGTAGGCAGTCGGCTTATTCCTCGTCAAATTAAATTACAGTGACAGTCATTTAGTGGTTTTGGTCGCTTTTGGAAGAGCGCCTACGCTGTTATACCACTTATTACGCATTTGACGAACTCGAACAGGTTGCAGTTGTTCGTGTTCAACCGTAGCGCGAAGCTCATCACTGCATGTTGCAGCGCTCACTTTCCCTTGTCGACGCGCGCTGGCAGGCTGCTGTCAATGATGAGAACCAGCAGTCTTACGCATCAGCGATTTTCGTGCACGCAAGGTTAGATAACTTAGAGAGACTATCAGAAATGTTCATTATTTTTCTGTTAGCGAGGGTCCGATTTTGTTGGGTCCGCCAACCGTCGACCCCTGCCCCAGTCTTAAGTCCTGAACAATTGCAGGACGGTTGCAACTTGCAAGCACTGATTTTTGTGGCCATGCACAATGTTTTTGAGGCTATTTGAGGGCTGAAACAATCCCTTAAAAAGCAGTAGAACGTCACTACATAATCACCAACAAAATACACTGAAATCTCGCTTTATGACCATCTCAGTATTTAGATGAAATAGCTGCGGTCTCTCAAAATATTTCAGGAGTCACCAAGATCAAACCTTCGAGAAAAACCTTGGCCAT
>JGI24022J15233_10004218_pt1 | contig 14736 bp, 5 predicted proteins | sample Ectturendosymbi2_FD_15233 | JGI IMG/M metagenome (IMG submission 15233) | reverse complement strand
CCAACCCGCGGCTCGCGAGCCGCATGCGGCTCTTTGCCCGGTCAGTGGCGATTCCAAAATGAAAAAACTGGGAGGGAGACATTGCGGGGCCAAGGCAAAAAGTAGGGGGTTCCAAAATAAGTCTCTCCTGCATGGTGATTTTCCGCTGTAATGAAGATTGACTTGCTATGATTAATCCTATCAAACCTAATACAGGCTTGTGAAAATCGTCAGAACCGTTGCCAGGAAGTCTTCAAATTTTTACCATTTTGTTGGCTGAAAGAGTGGCCTGGCTGAAAATAATTCATTTTGTTTATATGAATCAAACGGACTTGAACATGAAATTGAGCACAAAACTGGGGGAGCCAAGCAGGGGGCCAGCCAAAAATCTGAGAGACATGGCCCACCCAGGCCACTCTTTAGAACCGCCACTGTGCCCGGTTTCATGCGGCTCTAACATAAATACCGTAAACCGTATTTATTCATGTTCAAGTCGCAAACTTTTGTACCAGTTGTTCACCTCGAAAGGTGGGGTGCGACTTACACACGAGATGCAAGTTACACACGCATTGCGTTCTGTTGGTGTGCGATATTTACAATAAATCTAGCCGAGCAAAGGTATCTGTGTGAGGAAAAGATAGAGTGATGATCATGTGTGCCCATGTGTAGGATGTGGCTCTTTGCGGTAACACAGTAAGAAGTGCAACTCTTGGTCTAGGACTGGTTGGCCACCCCTGTAACAAACTCTGGGGCTTCCTAGAATATCGTCGACTTGAATGTCTGCAAGAAATTGCGCTTACCTATTACCGGATCTGCCCAATTCGATTGGTATGGCATCCATCGAAATAACAGTTCCCACCTGTGTCACTTTTGTAGCTACACTCTTTCTGCAAGATCGAACTTATCCAACCTCGACCTTTAGTGTTATGAAGAACCTTTGCTCGGATGTGATTGTCGGCCAGGAGTTTCTGAAACTGCATTCGTCTGTAAATTTCATGATGAATGTCCTGAAGAAGCTTTGACAATACCTTACGCGAAACCTCAACACTGTCGGCAGCCGCAGCTAGGCTGGACTCGCCTCATCTATGTGAGTCCTCCTCCTTCCTAAATGTACATTGCTAGCTTTCCGCTCGAAGAAATACACTACTGAGGATGCCAAGATCATTGAACCTGAAATGTTGTTAGCAGCTGACATAACGTTATTCGCCAATAGGGTATGTCACAACAAAACTACTCGGTCCTTATTTTCTTAAGTAACAAACACAAGGAGCCACAAAAGACATACAAAAGACCTACATGCTTTTCTGGAGATGCAGGTTGCCAGTTCTTACATTGGTCTAAAACAGGGGTGGGCAAACTATAGCCCGCAGAACGCATGTGGCCCGCAAGGGCATTTTGTGCAGCCCGCAAGGAAACCAAACATACACAGATAGTACATTTTTTGAGTCCATGTTAAAGCAATTTTATTGATTAGATTAGAATTCTCAAGATTTTATTCCATCTATGTGAACTACAGTGACAATGTGAGATAAAGCAATACAAAGTTTTTATAGTAATATCATTAATTCATTTTTTGAAACAGAAATTGTAACTGAAGTAGACAAATGTAATATACGTGGCCCCCAGATACAATAGAGTTTTCAATGTGGCCCTCCATAGAAAATATTTGCCAATCCCTGGTCTAAAACGTTTGATCTATGAGTGCTTAGACAGAGATACACAGTGGAAAGACACTGGATCAAAACTATCACTGTTCTTAACAAGTAAGATCCTGAGTTGACTGTTTCAACTGTTGCAAACCAAGACAAAAAACACTTTTTTTCTTCATATTTTGCAGTTTGTGTGCATTCATGACGTTATCACAGAAATGACATTATGTCACCAGAATTAATCAGCAATTTCTTGATGTATCTGCTGATTGATTCAGCTTTGTCACTTTTGTGGAAACTGGTCACTTGCATGCAGATGTGTACAAGTCTGAATTATCGCAAAGTGAAGAAAGCAGAGCTCAGTCTGCTGATTCCTCGAAAGCTAACTTCAAAGCTAAAGCATGCAATAGTCTAGCACAGGTTTTTTAAAGGCGTTTTAGGGACCTGATTCGGGTCCCAAGAATTGAAAATCGGGTCCCTAAAATAAAAGAAAATTATCATCAGCTCCCAAGAATCAGAGAAAACCGGGTCCCTAGAATCAGAGAAATCATGACCCTACAGGTCCATGCCAGGTACCTAACATTTTCCTTAAAAAAAACTGGTCTAGCATCCTCTAACTAAAACCAAAACTTAACCTACATTGCAGACAGCAGATAACTTGGTTTCAATTGAGTTTCTAAACTAAAATGTATGTTAATTGATTACCAAACATTTCAACTAATCATTAGATCACAAAATGTTTGAAAAGGTACTTTCTGAACAAGCAATGCCTTTTTCAAAGGAGTATGCAGGTTTGAAAAGCATTTCAAATCCTGCAGGTTTACTTCATTATTTATTGTATAATAGCCAATGTGAACAAAGAGCCAATAACAGAGAAAAAATTATTTCGTAGACTTCAAACATATTTTAATTTCATTTGAACTTTAGCAGCAGGAAGCTACCTGCCTTTATTAGGGTGAAAAGTTTCTATTAAAAGGAAAACAACTTAGAATGAGTCATATGCAGAAAACTGTACAAATGCTACAAGCAATACATCTTAATAAGCCACTTAGCAAAAAGAAACTATCCCACTAGGTAAAAACTTGCTGGACACAACAATAAAGGAAGAGAAATAGCATAATACCATAATTAAAATGCAGAGAACCAGGCAAGTGTGCAAAAAAGCATCCTAACTGTTGAACAATGAAACCAGGAATGTAATATAATCATAACAACAAAAATTTACCACTCACAGTTTTATAAAATACGTACCAAACAATCAGTGTTTTTTCATCCATAATGGGTGGACAAAAGTTTATATGAAACAACTCAAAAATCTTTTTTTTCAAACATCAATATTCCATTCATAAACTTCATATCTAGGCAACTCAATTGCCAAAAGTTTTGTTTTTTCATTCAGTGACAATGCAGTCCACCATAAACACCCACCAAATTTAGAACTCAATAAACACCTAATTTTAACATGCCTACCCCTATGAGGACACTACATACTGATCTGGGATACACTACTGTAGTAAACATTTAATGAGCTAATATAGCTTAAATGAATTAAACACTGAAATGTAGGTAGCATAACCTAAAATGAACAAAAATCGAGAACTACAAGCAATAGAGAAATTGTTGTTATTATGGCATAGTTATCCATGGGCAATAACAAGGGCAGTAAAAATGAGATATGTGGGTATGAACAGTAAAAAAAGATGCAACATGAAAATATATTAGTAAACACACCATACAAATCAGAAACAAACCCACAAACCCAAAAAAGTTCATGCACTGAAAACAACAGAAAACAAATGAAATCAGCCACAATACACAAAAAAGATGAGTGGTAAGCCATGCAGCAACCATGATATTATAATGGAAGCACATGATACAAGGCAATGAATAGTTTTTAATAAAAAGACTATGAAAAGTAATACAATTACTCATGGGCTATGATGAAGTTACACCATAGTAAATTGGACATATAGCCTACAAGCGATATAGTACACCCAGACAAAGATGGAAAGACAAGGGTGGTAATCATATCAGCCACTCCAGTCAAACTCAAAGGTTTTAAATATTGCAATAGATTACAAAACATTTAAGAACATAAAATATTAAAGATACATGGATAGTTAAAGATACTTGGATAACAGATATTCATTATCAAGTGAGATAAATGAATAAATCTGAAAATAAAAACTATTCATACAAATACCCATGACATACGTAACATTATACAGCCCGACACACATTGCAGTTGTGTATGTGGTTGATTTGCACTGTATTTCCAGTTTCAATGTTGCATTTGTTTTTTTGGATTTGTTGTATGTTATAGTTATGTATATCATCATGTATTTTCATGTCTCATAGTCATGGTTGTTTGCTGTGCACACCCACACACCTTACTTTTACTATAGTTTTGATTGCCCACAGACTACTATGCCATAATTGCAACGAATTTTATAATACATGCATTTTTGTGTCTTTTTGTTTGTTATGGAATACACAACTGTCTCGTATAGCTGGCATTTTATTGTTTCGAAGCTAAACAAACTGAAACTAAACTTTAACTTTCCACATATATAAAATTATATTGCTACGAGTATGTAAATGAATGTTGCGTAAGCCACAGCTGCAAGAATCACTAGTATGGCTTTAATGGCAAACAACCTATCTATTACAACACAACCGTCTGGTGTCACAAATCCTGGTCATCAATGTAAGGGTAACGTTCGATTACAATGTGTGATTTGCTGCTCCATTCAACCGCTAAGCTAGTAGGCTTGCACCGCAAACGAAAGCGAACTCTTGCAAAAGGGGATCTCCCAGGCATAAAACCGTTCACCTGAAAATAGAGATGAGTGGAAAGTCATATTTCACCTTTCAAATTCAGTCCAGATTTTTAAAACTGAGTGCAAGTCCAACCACAGTCCAAAAAAATTTTAAAGGCAACGTCCAAGTCCAAAAATGTAGCAAAATACGACTTTTCAACAATAAAATGCCCCAATTCTTTCCGATCAACTCAGCCCCAATCCAGCGCTGATCCTAAATTTTGTAGCGTTTCACAGTTAAATTCGTCCAATTCCAAGAAAGTTCGTTACAATCCGGGTCCACTCCAACCCAATTCCAGTCCATTGATCATCTCTGAGAGCAGAGATAGGCGGACTGTGATATTTTACAATCCAGATCCAGTCCTGAAGTTTTTGAACTCAGTCCAAGTCCAACCAGTCTAAAAAATTTAAAAACTGCAAAATGCACACCCAAACAAACTCTAAAATATGGAAAAATACCGCAATCTTTTTTAGTACCTCAGTCCAAAACTGGTCATGATCCTAAATTTTTGAAGCGATTTACAGCCCGGTTCCAATCCAAATCCAAAAAAATTCATTATAGTCCGGTAGAGATGAACATGGATTTGGATTAGATTTTACAAAATCTGCTTAACCGGATTTGGATTGGATTTGATAACCTTGTTTTGATATTCTTCGCAACTTTCAGTTCTGTTTCAGGACTAGATTACTGCAATTGATCTGTAAGTTTGGTTCAGTGGTGTTTCTCACATCCGTCGAAATTGTAGCCTACATATAGTGTAGTTCGGAGCTTTGACATCTAGGCTATCCAGTGACATGATTGATTGATTGAATGGTTAATTGTTTCATATGACTCGGCTAATAAACAGAAGCTATACAATACGCCATCGCGCAATAAGTAAATCAACTGTCAACGAACATTGGAGCAAATGAAAATATAACGGCGTAATAGTTGATCAATGTGAACATAGAGTGGCACTGTGTCATTGACAGTCACATAGGATTATTAAGGTGAAGGACCATGGCGGTCATCCAGTCAACCAACCCCAAGGCACAAGACTGCTCTCTTTACAAGGTACAAGCCTGCTTTCTTATGTATCATGTCATCAAAGTTAAGGAATTGTTGTGACTTTCATTGTTACAGTCCCGTTTCTTGACCCATCAAAGTTGTATCTCAGTGCCAATAATTCGATTCTGCCGTATACTGTAGCCTACGTGTGATTTCTCTGGTTTGATAGTTTACACCTCATAACAGAGCTTCTCACTGCCCCTTCTGCTAATAGTGCTTACCTTTATTTAGAATACTAGATATAGGCACAAGTTTTGCGAAAGATCAACCAAAAAACTAAATGTTTTGAAACGAAAAAGATGTATTTTTGTATTAAACATTTCAGCATATAAAATATAGATTATTCATAAGGACCATAACAGTCTTCTGTACTCATTTTATGTAAATTATAAAGTATATGAAAACAGTCTATTAATAACGTTATCATAATTTATACATATTATTGGCTGACAAATTGTAAATATTACAAAAAAATCCCCCAATATAATGCAACTGCAAACAATAATTTGTTTATGGAACATATGTCATTTGGGTGGTACAGTAATAATCCAAAACATGTATTACTTGTGGTCGAAAGACACGATTCCATTATAAAACATCAGTATATCCCGCCTTTTTTTGTCTAACTACTATAACATGCTAATAAAAACAACACTTTACGTGCCTTTACCGAAACAAAGTCGTCTATGATTTCATCAAAGACACCTTTCTCTGTTTCGCCCCTTTCTATACTCTTCTAAGCAAGGTGAAGGTCAGCCACACAATCTGTCCTGACTCATTGAGTCTCGGAGGTATGAAAGAATCAGTTTCTCTCTGCTTGCACTAGACTGACCTACTGCCATGGTCAGCCTTATCTGCAAAGCAATTTGGAAAGACGCTTTCAACACCATATTTAACTATGAATGTCAGGAAGTCTTCAGCACGCGATAATTTTAAGTTGCACAAAGTAATACTGTACTAGCATTTTGCAATCTAGAATCTATTTGTAAATAATATAATTGCTTGCCTTCTACATCTGACCGGTACGAAGCTCCTGATTTCTCACATATAGATTTTAGTTTCTCACAGTCATGACGATGATAGTTACAAAGGCTTTGGACATCGAACAGAAAGCCAAATTTGGAAAGAAAAGGGTTGCTCTAAACCAGTGGTTCTTAACCTTTTACAAACACGCCGAACCCTTACGTAGTTTTCCAAGCTTTTGTCGAACCCCATTTTGCCCAATATAACAGAAAGTAAAAATGGGCTACTGAAATCAGATGACTTTCGTCGAACCCTGAAACGACTCCGTCGAACCTAGATTAAGAACCACTGCTCTAAACACTGCTAACAAATCTCTTTGATGAGTTAACATTTTTTGCCCAGCTGGTACAGGAGGTATACTAAGTGCTGATGTTTCGAGGACTAAGTAAGGTTCTCTTCCTTAGTCTTTCCCCCCGAGTCACTGTGTTTCATTTATTATCAGACACAAGTGGCCATCGAAGAAATTTCGTAAAATCCGAGTGGGCCGCAGCTCTTGAGAGGAGCTTAACAGCATTTATTTACGTAAACTCAGATTCTGACTCAGTCCCGTCGCCACGGTGGGGGCTTTGACCCCCCAAGCAAAGCTCTAATCCCCCCAAATTGAAATATGAAGCATTATAAAACAGTTTTGTTCAAATTTCAGAATGTCAAGCCCCCTGCACAAATGTAAAGCCCCACTATTGAAGACTTTCTGACTAATATCCTCTTGCCTGAAACGCAGCAACACGGGCTTGCTCACCCTTTTTATAGAGTGAGAAGGACTAGGTCTTGTAGATTTGGCAAGCAAGCGTTCTTCGTCCATCACAGTGGATCTTAACCTTTTCTTTGCCACCCTTCTCTTAATAATTGTCCTTTGTTTCAAGCCCTCTCACTGTAAATAAGTAAATTGAACGGAACACTTTTTTGTTAAACTTTCCATGTTGTAGAACGTGCAACAACTCGCGCCTCCCTTGAAATTAATTGACGCCGCCTGAGGAAGCGCCCTCCCCCCCAGGGAAGAACCCCTGGTCTATCACAATGTCTGACCGTCGTGTTGTGTCACAATACCACAGTTTTGTCATGATACGCTAATTGATGGTGCTGGCACAACTCGCCCTGTAATGCATGAGGGCACTGTGTTGATGCTTCTTTGTTGTTGAATGGTCGCATGGGCCGCAAGACAGAGGTTCACGAAAGTGTAAGTCACACACTTTAATTTTTGCCATACAATTTTTGCGACCTCGTCAAAATGGCGCCCATGGCACGTGCCATGCCTGCCATACCCTAGATACGCCACTGAGTATAAGTTAACTTGAATTTCTTGCCCAGGTATTTCTTTGGAAGTTTCTATTTTGTCTCATGAGGCAAACAATACACTGGGCCTTTTTTGCCTTTCGCCAACCCCGATTGGTTGAAGTAGTCACTTGACAAGTACCACACGCAAAAATTGAGTTCGGATTTAGGGTTTAAAAGTTCAGGTTTAGGGTTGCTGTTTAGTGCGTCTTGACATCGTTTGTAATTTTTATATCAATCTTGACAATAGCAGGGTCACTTGAAATTTTGAAAAAAGTGACTGGAAAAAAATCTGCACAAGTCCTTTGTGCAATGTTTAAAAATAAATAAGCTTTTTTAGTTGATTTTAACAAACTTTGGAACAAACCAATGGATTAGTTCTTTTTGTGAACTTCTCTTCGCTTAGTAAGATTCTATTTGAATAAGAGCTGATGATGCCTACATCGTAGACGAAATATATACTCTGTAAGATCTTAAAGTGTCTGATTCTTTGCTGAGAAAGGATCTCTTTCCATCGACAGTGCTTAGTAAGACCTTTCGGGAAACATTAAAAAATTAAGACCGTTTAATGAGAAAGTGTTAAATCAGTGGTTCTTAACCTTTACAGACACGCCGAACCAGGGCCGTAACGAGATTAGATGGCGCCTGGGGCAAGAAGCAAAGTTTGGCGCTCCCATGTTCGAACCTGAGCTCTTTCGGAAGCAAATTTTCTGTACTGTAGGAAGTACTTGCGACATTTTTGAGACTTTTCGGCGCCCCCATAATGATTTGGCGCGCGGGTAATTATGCCCCCCTCGTTACGCCCCTGCGCCGAACCCTTACGTAAGTATCCAAGGTTTTGTCGAACCCCATTTTGCCCAGTGTAACAGATGGTAAAAATGGGTTGGTGAAATTAAATCGTTCAACAGTTTATATTTAATTATACAGTAGTCCCACGCTTTTAGCCAGGTTTCAGATGACCTTCGTCGAACCCCTGAAACGGCTCCGTCGAATCCTAGGGGTTTGATAGCACCCAGGTTAAGAACCACTGTGTTAAAGCAATGTTTTAAGTCCTTTAGGCTACTCGAGGTTGATAAATACCTGGAAACGATGCACTGGATCCAGTAATAAAGTCTACTACGCTTCGCCAATGCAATCTGAGCAATGTCATCTTGATGCAAATGATACACAACTGTGTGCCCCAATTCAGAAAAGCATTCAAGTCACATGCGCTTATGAGTTCAAAAAAATCTTCTGTAATACTCGTCTAAAATGCTGGAAAAATAAAATGGTTGCACAAACACAAAGTCGTAACGGCAAACAACTTTTCAAGTCCAAAAGTTCAGTTTCAAAAATTAAAATCAGTATCTCGTCGCGATTTCTTTTGGTTTCGCTCACGAATTCTTAAGAAACTCAATTTCAAAGTCGGAGGTTAGAGCCTCGGCAACATCACTCTAAATAATCTATTAAAGTATTTTTAGTGTTATGTGATTCTGGAGAAAATATGGTAGATGGAGTTGGGAATTGTGACCTAAAGTATGCATACACTGCAGCTTTCGCTGAATGAATCAATTTGAAAACCCATATGCAACAGAAATGTAGGCTATACCCTTCAGCGGAGGCGTAGGTAACCGCCTGCACCCAACACCTTGTTTCAAACCTCGGGCTGAAGATGAGGCATCTGCGGTGAAGAGAGGCTTACAGGCTTCGAACTTTCTTTGACTTTAAATGCAATGCATAGGGTCAAGCTGCTTTCCCACCGTGGCAGGACTTTATTCATATAACGCAGATTGATAGCAAAACATCGATGGTTGGTTACTGACGGTGGGTGATGAAAGCACATTTTAGGCAGGGACGTGCAGAGTGGGGGCAAAAGGGACGACGGCCCAGGGCAACCAAGGAGTGAAATTGCAGAAATTAAAATGCAGTAAACAAATGCTTTTCGTGATGTAAGACTACTCACACATGCTGCACTTTTAAAAACTTATTTTTTGTTGACACTAGTTTTTACATATTTCAAATGCCTGTATTTCTCACAGTCCTCAATACAAGAATTTCGTAGGGAGGCGCAGAACCAGACTGTTGCTACGGGCACCACCTGACCTCTGCACATCCTTGATTTTGAGTATCCCACAATAATTGTAAGAAAAAGTCTATTTCATACAAAACAATAAGTCTTGATGTTTGAAATACGTCACAATGTACTGAACCAAGCCTAAGGTAGAGATTTGCTATAATCAACAGCGTCTGCCAGAACGACACAAGTCCAGTACGAATATAAACCACACCCATATACTGCAGATAAAAACTGTGATAAACGCGTCCAGTGGGATAATGATCACACATAAGCAGTGATGTTTTGCTCGTTCATGATTTTACTCTTTGGATTTGCAAGGGACATGTTTTTCGACAATGACGTGAAATAGTAACAATGTCGTACTTATGCATTACAATACACGCTTCGGCAGTGCAGACCCTGTTCCTAGCGCTTTGGAACTTCAAAATCAAAAGCGCAGCAAAATTATATCTTTTGGAAAAATAACAAGAGTTGCCTTTTAACTTTCAAGTCTTGGGATAGCTCGGTGGTTGTCATGGTCGCCCATGCCACCCTTGCGATTTATACTACAAACGTAGTCGAACACATTATAAAAATGTAGCAAACCTACAATTTCAAAGAAAAAAGTTGCCGTGATGAAAAAACAGTCGTTGCAAGAAAAGGTCGTGAAATACAAAAACAAGTCTGAACTTATGAAACTACTCGCAGAAAACAGCCACAAAACTAAGAGCTTTTTTCGAATTGGTAACTGTCACTGTGAATTTCTCTTCTGAGATGCTGGCTTAATTTATTCGCTTTATTATGATCAGGCAAAGCAACAGGATCGATCCATCGATATACAGACAGCGGTTAGAGAAAGCGACAACACTCGTGATAAAAGAATGCAAAACGCTTTCTATCGTAAAGTCGCGGAAGTAATCGGTATCGAGGTGCGCGTGAGCAAAGGCGAAAGTGCATGTCTGTTTCACCTTCGCCAAAAAACAAACACAAGAATCTGGACTTGGGCCAGAACACATCAAGCTGAAGCAGCCGCAGAATCATCTGTAGGTCAGAATATACGACGGATAGACGCTGGCGTCTCGGAAAACAATAAACATGGAAGGGTTTGAAGCATTGTTAACTAAACTGTCATAGGGATCACCGTTTGCTTGCATTGGAATCGCGGCCATGCCAGAGTTACCCACACAATATTTTCCTGTGATGACCTCGGCAAGGAACATTCGTCTATGACGTTGACCATCCGGCTGGGCGTAACCGTTCGAATAAGAAGAGGTCGTCGCAAAGTACACTCCTCTTCCGTAAGCGGTAGCTGCACGAACACGAGATGATTACCAGTCTTGTGGACTAACAATGCAGTACGCTGTTTCTTTCCACGTCGAGCTGACCGCTATCGACTAGGTGCGGAGCACCACTACACGTTATTCACCTCACCCTGAGCTGTATCATTCGCACATCATACCCCCATTTGGGCAGAACGATGTCACAAGGAGGCCGACATTATGTCTGCAAGTGGAACTAAAGAATAGTGAAATAAGAAAAAAAATCAGGAAAATTTGTTGTGAAGGCCATTCGGCCTCGGGGTGTGCCATCATATCTTCGGGGACTGGGGGAGAGTTTCGTTAAAAATTGTTGTTGTTATTACAGTGTGTACTTTTTTGACGCCATCGTGTTGTTGTGTTTGCGAAAAGTACAGTATAGTTTTCACAGCAACTTAGAAACAGCACTACATCAGATGAAATGTATTAGAAGTGGTGTGCAGAAACGAAAAGAAGCTACAGCTGTTAGAGAAGCTGTTGCTAAACTGCCTAAGTTTTAGAAATCATCCAACCTAGAGTTGTGCTCCTACGGCACTGATATGCCTACCAAATAATTGTGTGGCACCCGTCACAATTTGAAAGGTTGTTTTTTTTGACAGAACTTTTACACAAAGAGGACATATACAAGAATCTTGGCCCAAACGTGGCTGCAATTAAAGTGTGATGAAAAAAAACTTTGGCGACGCGTCTTATCCGGATACCCGACAAATGATGGGGAAGAGCCACAGTTTTATAAATTGACTCCAGTCGGTGTTTTAAGATCAGAAAATTAAATCTTCAACGCTCAGCGTCAAGTCGATTCCCAGTGAAACCAAAATGTCGCGAGTCGGATTCTTTCCCTAACGTTTTTCAGTCAGAAAATGTTTGCACTACCTTCAGAAACTGACCCGGAATAGAGCTCGCCGACTGTTGAACTAGAGTAGAACCGTTTGCTCATAAAAACACTCAATTCAGATAGAGTCAGCGAAAAAATTCCATAAAATAAGATTAGAGTTGCCACATCTTCATTTAGGATCAGTTGCAACCAATTTTTCCGATGCGATATACCGCATTTCGGGGCAAATTAAGCGTCGCAGGCTTTCCTGAACTCACCATGTCTACCAGCATGGCTGCGATCGAACCCGTCTTTATAAATTTTGTCGCACACATCTCCCGATGTTCCATGAAACAGTTGCCTGGTAACGATACCGGGGCTCACTCTATTCTCGACCTTCTTCTTTTGTTCCTGAAACTGCCTGTAGAGAGTGGGATTTTGGATGCGCTCCAGCTGTGACATAAAGTGTAACATAAATTACGTTGTTTCAGTAAAAATTTGTAAGCACCAGATTGAGTAATTACTGCTAATTGATGGTAGTGTCCGAAGACCACATAAATTAAGACAAAAAAGCAATAAACTAACAGTATTTCAGCATGTTGCGTATGTTGAAAAGAAAACAAGGATCCTACTTGCACAACGTTGAACTGACAAGTTGCAGTGAAACGACTCATGACGGTAGTGTACTCCTTACTATTGGAAGAAAGGGGTACCAGCTTGAAAAGCTGGCCGCTCATACTGTCCCAATGCGGAGGCAGAGCTGTAACAACGCACAATGCAAATGTTTGGAGGAACGTACCCAAGATCACGAACAAGCAAAGCAATCGCCATATGAAACAACACAGAAAGCGATGCAAACCAACGTGGCGGTTTCATCGAGTCAGAAACCACAAAGGTGTGGGCGTAATCTTACGCAACTTTTAAATTAAGGTAAATGCATCTCCTAACAGTAATAGGTCGATCAACATGTATCAGAATTGATTTTGTTAAAAAAAATTATTCCGGTAACAGGCAACTAAACCATGTGGGTTCAACCAAACCCATTCGATATCGGCTGAAGGCAACAACGCTAACTGACAAATCAATTGCTCAAACCCACTACCTTACCAAAAAAAACAAGGCTTCATTACTTTTTTCTGTTGCGCAACCTCGAAACACAAAGCTGGAAACACGGTTTGCTTGTCCCCTGCAACCGTCTGTGCTAGTGATGGTATGTAAAGGAAGGGCTCCTTATTCGCCATAGTTCCAACAGCAGCGCAGTTTTACTCACGATCTTCGCCCTTTTTAGGGCATCTTTCAACTGATGTAACTTGCTTGTTCGTCAGACATATCTCTGTCATCCTAGAAAAGTCAACTCTGAATTGCTGCTTGCGATGGCCAACAAAGATATCCACTACGAGTGTTCCCGAGGCATTTTTCTGAAATTAATGCGGCAAAGGTGTTCGTGCGAAACATTCTATGCATACTTAGCAATACGATGTGCAGTCTATATCGACTGGTTAAACATCGGTGCTGCAGCGTTTCTCTTAGGCTTTCTAAAGGTTGCAGAAACGGCGCCTAAGAAGTTCATAAATGATTTGTGTACTTCGTGTAATTCAGAAGTCTAGCAAGATTTCGGGAGACACCAAAAGTGAATTCAATATTATTTCAGTCCGGATTGTATTTGGTAAGGTGAAAGTGTCTTTGAAGAAAAGTTATGAACCACAACTGGTTGAGCAACAGTGCATCAAAACGTCGCCACCCAAATGAAATACGTAGAACGTAAGCCTAGCTATGTGAAGATTCTTATCTCTGAACTGTGTTTAATGGAAGATCATGTTTAAAATCAATTGGCTATCTATTTTCGTGTCTCAAACGCGAACAGATTGAGGAGTTTTGAAACACATTTAGGTTTTCATTTTAACGAGAGAATTGTCCCAGTCTTGCACAGGTCAGGATTTAGCAGACACCACCGTGAAATCTGGGCAAGCTGACGAATTCAGCATTAGTATCTCGTAAATTTCTAGTGGTCTCGGTTCAATATGTGTGTGGTAATTAAATTCCATTCAGGTGAATAGAAATGAGCGCATTCGCTGCTCGGTCTATAAACTGTCACAAACGTACACTGCGCATAATCAATAAGTTTAACCATTGTATTTCTGCATACAAATGTAGAGTGTGGCAACTTGCAGTCACGAAGACGTTCAGATCAAAAATCCATTAAATCTGCTCGAAATCGAACGTTCGTGGACTCAGAACTGCTGTGTAGCAAAACTTTAAAAAACAACTTTAATTAGGTTTTCCAAAGTCCTCGTACAGACATGAAATAAGCACAATGGCTGATTGGTACGACCAATTTACTGTACATCAGAACCAGAACGTCTAGCACTGACACAGGCGAGCTTATACGATCATAAGATTAGTTACTGACAAAAGTTGATCGTCCGCGGCAGGTGTTTTTGTGGATTTCGGAATGCAACGAACCACAGAACATGACTTTCCTACGGAACAGGCAATTTCTATTCTCACCGTTGCATCATCCATATTTCGCGAATCGGTAAATTCCTTCGATTTGCATGATCTACCTTAATTTCTAGACCATATAAGGAACCTTTTGCGACTCAATAGCGAACTAAGTGAATTTTTTTGTTTTTCAAGATAGTTATCCAAAAACGTTCGTTAGGTAAACATTTATTTTTAATATATGGGAAATGTCTTTCGTAACCACGTGCTTGATCTACTGGAATTGCCTTAGATCAGGGGTTCTCAACCGGGAGGACTCCCCACCAGGGGGAATTTTTT
>JGI24022J15233_10004216_pt1 | contig 14736 bp, 12 predicted proteins | sample Ectturendosymbi2_FD_15233 | JGI IMG/M metagenome (IMG submission 15233) | reverse complement strand
CGGTAATGGCAGTGCAGATAACGCGCGGTCAGTATCTGAATCTGCTCATGAGGGTTGACAACACTACCACGTTGTTTTTTTTAACAATTGTGAAGCACATCAACATACGGTTTGTACCAGTGGTCACCTCTACCAGTGGACTGATGGGTCGTTGCCTACAATTATATAAACAAAAATATCCAACCCAGCAGAGCTCCGGCACCGATGAAATTGCCACTATACGTCTAGTTTGTACTGCGTTGAAAAACCCAGTGGACGTAAAATCCGACTCTGATTTTTTGTTATGGCAAGTTGTTCACCGTGAGAATGTTGACCAACTGTCAACCAGTTTTGTTTTGTAATTCGAGAGTTTTGAATCTTCTGGTTTCGCACAACGGAAAAGCTTTATAATAATATCTTCACACTGTATTTAAATATGTTGCGACTGTGCGTCAATCACTCCTGTTTAAAGGCAAAGATGAGCTCAATATTGTCTTTCGGAGTTTTGATTAAGACATCCGACAACCTTTGACGGCGGAGAGGAGTATAATTAGCAGGAGCGTAGGAACCCAATGGATACCATTGCTCTGAGCCAATGACGGCATGCTCCAACAGGACATCAAAATCCAGTCGCCTACCCTGTAGCAACTCTTTATAGTCAATCGGACCGTCATACTTCCAGCATTTAAGATAACTACGTTTTCCTGGTCGGCAAACATTGCTTCCTCGGAATGATGCACAGTGGCGGAGCGACAGAGAAAGCGAATTGATGTTTCTTCTTCCTGCTACACAATTCTACGAAAGAAATGATGCCACGCGGGAGATTCACAAGCAAGGATGCGGAGTCCGTTGGCTGCGGAACCACGCTCTGTTGTAAAAACGCTTTGTTTCGCAACCTTTTTGAACTTGCGACTTTTGCTGACAATTTGTTTGTAGGGCCACTATGATATAAAGCAGTACGCTGCACTGAACGACAACGAACAAAAATTGACATATGAAAAATGCAATACAAAATCGGCTGATTTTCAAATACCGGAAAGTTATGACATTTTGAGGTGTTTCCCGGCCCACTCGTTAGGAAGCGCTACTCTAAAGATCCTCGCAGTATTCAACTACAGAACGGCATTTTGCGAAACATGGCACCACACGACGAAAAGTGGCTGACGTGAACGTGTCTTGGTTTTTCGAACATCTCAATAGAGGTTTTCTTCAAATTGTTTGTTTTTTTGTTGATCTTAATGTCTCAACTGTTAATTTGGGAGCTAAGCCAAAAATAATTCCTGATGAAAAACGTTACTCTTATGTTCAGCTGAATCCACTATGTTGTTGTAGCCTGCTGTAAAAGGCGACATTTTCGGGGAGAGCCGGATGTGGAAGATTGTGACCCTACGCCATTATAGTTGGTCGACTACAGCAAAAAAATTCCCGTTTTTGCCCGCCTCCGGGATGGGAAATTTTTATAGCGTGTTTGTTACCTTGTTTTTTTGTCATCGTTTTTTTATTGAATACGACAAACGTGTTTGTTTCGAGCTTAAGCTTAGCGCGGACTGGCTCTCCGCAGCAAGGGAATTTACCATTCCTCTTACACGTCCACCCTAGGACTGTGGTTCTTAACCTTTGCAAATACGCCGAACCCTTCCGTAGTTTTCCAAGCTTTGGTCGAACCCCATTTTTGCCCAATATAACAGAAAGTAAAAATGGGCTACAAGTTTCAGATGACCTTCGCCGAACCCTAGGGGTTCGATCCAACTCGGTTAAGAACCACTGCCCTAGAGTGTAGCATTTTCGAGCAGTCATCAATCGTGGGTTCTGCATCTGTGTTTCGCTGCTGACTCAATAACTATGTGTTTTGCAAGAAAACGTTTCTAAAAATAATGGTGCGTGCTAGATTGTCGTGGGACATTAAATCTAGCTGAATATTTTGAACTTTCCGTGTGGTGGCCTGACTTCTATACTAATTTGTTTAAAACGTAGGCTTATCCGGAGTAGAAAGGAAGTCTGAAAAAGGGCGCGCCATATATGTTTGACATTTGTTGTGTATCAGACAGCATGCAAAGGAAAAAAACGGTCTTGTTTTGTATTTATTGTTTTTTAATCAATAGTAGCGCATTAACATTTATGCAAAAATTAATCAAATAATATGCCCCCAGATGCATATAACAAAGGTGTGGGAGAAGGCGGAAGCTCAGTCACTGCAAAATTAGGTTATGCTGTATTTACAGCGCAGCGTGTAGCGAGAGTTGTGAACTGCGAACGATTTAAAAGTTGCAAAAAGCTGAACGGAACAAGTCGGCTTAAACAATGCAGAAATCAATTAGTGATCGTTGACCCAAGGAACCTCTGCACGTGCACTTCTCTGTACTGGAAGAAAGTGTTCATGATGCACAGTGTGTTGTTGCAGCAGGAGCCTTCCGTTATCACCATGTCGGTCAATCACAGCCTTTCATACACTGGCATTGTTACCAACATGAGCATTGAAGTCTTCCAAAAGGATCGTGGATTCGTTAGTTTTAACCCAGTGGTTCTCAAAGTGGGCGGAATCGCCCCCTTCGGGTCGAACAAAACAAAGGGGCGAAAATGCTCAGCCGCTACCACTAATCGATCAATGAGTTAACTTCAGTTAACGATCATTGATTTAACTTCGGCTGTTCCTTGATGCTCTCAAAGCAAAGAAACCGCTTGTTGATTCATAAGCGAGGTGATCTGCGACTGTACCTCACTAAAATGTCTCCCAATGTTTCGAAGCTTTATGAAGGCCGCCAAGCACATCCATCACACTAAACTGGGAATCATGGTATTTATCGATTTCTTAAAATACTACCTCGTGTTTGCTTTATTAGGCTTGGGGAGCGACAACGATGTGTCAAGAGTGAAAAGGGGGCGCTGGAACAAAAAATTTTGAGAAACACTGTTTCAACCCTTCGCAGGGCATGACTAATTTCTTCCACAAATTTCAGGTATAGACCCTCTCCTACAATTTTAATGACTTTCTCAACGAGTCTCCCCACTTTGTGTGCATTCCCACTAACCAATGCTAACAAACGGAAACAAATAATTTCATCTTTAAAATGCAAAACAACATCAAGTTCAAATGACATCCCAACAAAGTTTTGAAAAATTTCTGTTAATAGTTTAACCTCTTGGTTATCGGAATTCTTAATAAATGCACGGCAAAATGTGAATTTCTCAATCTTTTAAAAATTGCTCAGATTTCACCCATTCCTAAAATCCTTGGGCTACTCCCAATCTAATGATTCTAGCAGGACCGGATTAACGGGGTCATTGCCTCGGGCGCCCCGCTCCAAGGCTCCCCCGTGATGACAATTATTTGTCTTAAATAAGATACTCGTTTGAAAAATTGTGATTCAGAAGCGATACAAGAATAAAAATCTATATTCCGATGTTGCATTAAGCATATCTTGATTTCTCTACAGCTTGACTTTCTGCAAGTTTTAGTAATGCAGTACAACTGAATGTAAATATTTTCGATTGCAAATGCAAATTGAATTTTGCTTGCACCTTTTTTCGAATAATCGTTCTTTTGGCATGGGTACAATTATCTACTCGTGCATCACGCCTACTGCACAAATGTCGAGAACACGATACTATTTACATGCTAAAGCTAGTTCTGCTGTGGTTGCTGTTTAGTGTATAGCAATGGTTCTTAAGTAATTGTCCTTTGCTTCAAGCCCCCTGACTTTAAATAAGCTGTAAAACAGATGCATTATTGTAAATTTGTTGATGAAACTTTCCATGTTGTAGGGCACGTAAGACCTCGCGCCCCTTGGAAATTATTGACGCCTAACCCCATCGTTTAAGAACCACTGGTGTATAGTCCCGCAACCAGCTTGGGACACCAGGGGGAACGAAAAGTTTTGTGAGAATGGCCCAATTTTTCTGAACTATGTCCAAAACATTTTTCCAGGGACGGCGAAAAATTTTGCAGAGGAACTGCGCCACCCTTGGTTACGGGCCTGTGTATAGTATCAATGATCCCGTAACTTCTTGTGCCGTCTAGAGGTAGCCCAGCCGAACTGCGACCTTTGTTTCGTCATAAAGGATAACGTATGGTGGAAGCGCACTTTTCCGATGACTACTGTCGTATTACATCCAGGGCCGGATAAATATTCGTCAACAATTTATGTCTTAATTATTCATGAAATTTAGTTTTGTTCACCTAATCAAGATTTCGTGGTGATAATTCAGGATCTTCCAACGAGTTTCCATGAATATCAATAAATAATAATCAATATGATCGTTGGTCATGCCGCATGCCGACTATAGTGTCGTCATGTGAATCAGACGAAAGAACTTTGGTTGTTCGTGTTTGGTACGCACCTGATCAAAGCTTCAGGTTATACTGCAGATAAGAGATACGTGCATTGTGTAAGGCTTGCAGTGCCCTACAATAAAAACATGGTTGCTTCTGAGTATGAGCAATACAGCAGTTTTGTTAGCGTTTCCATTACGTACAAAGCTCGTTTTGTATTTTTAGATGTGATGTTTCGATTTAAAAGAAAATTCAATCGGAAACCAGATTGCTACCGAGTACTTGTGCAAGTTTGTATTGCTCCCATGCTAAGCAAATCAGAGAAGATTTTGATATAACAAGCAAAAGTCACTTTGCCAAACGGCAACCATAGAACTCTACCGCAAGGAGACAAAGAGTAAGCGAACAGCAAGAAAATACCAGAACCGCGTTTGGGTCTGATGCCTTAGATTAGTGGTTCTTGGTTTATCCAAGCACGTGGACCCTTATTTCTTAGCTTGATGGTCATTAACTGCTCATGATAAAGGTTTTTTTCAAAATTCAAAAGAATGAAAATAAAGAATTAAAAAAGGGTCTCAATGTTCCAGGGCAGGCTGTCAACACTAAGCTTTCGGTGCATTATAAGTGACAAACTTAGGCAAACAAATTTTAATGAATTCCTTGATGATTTTGTTATGAAGCAGGCCAAGATAAACCTTTTTAATTGTTTACTGTGTGCTGTTCAGCCTTGATTGATTCGATGATTGTAGTTTTCTATTTCTTGATGCGTGTTTCAATAATGACAGCATAAGGGAAGTTTAAACCTCATATCCTTTCGCTCGACGGTTTCGTTGCGTTCGATTCTTTGCAGTCTGAAAAAGTAACAAACATGCGAATCGTCATCCTAGTACAGCTATGTCCAACCCAAATGGCTTACTGAGCCAAAAAGTATGTCACTATCTTAACCAGGGCCGCACATTCAATAATATATTAATGAGGGCCGCACATTAAATGGCTTACTTTGATCTTAGCAAATCAAATTTAGCTAAACTAATGTACTGAAAGCGTTCGAATCCTAACTGCAATTGTAACAGAAGTGATTTGAGTGGCACTGAGGACCACCTACAACAAAAATGTCAAATTCAAGATTATCAAAATGAGGACAAGTTGTCAGCAATGCAGGGTACTTTTACTGCAGCGAAAACCTGAACTGGGCCGCACAAAATCTTCGACTGAGCCGCATGCGGACCGTGGGTTGGGCATAGCTGTCCTAGTAGATGCAACCATTTAGGTGAGTTTCACTCGACGTGTTTTGCTCGTGTGTGCGAGATTTTTACAGTCGTTGTAAGCGAGCCGCAACGTGGTCCTTACGCCATGGGTGGCGGAACCTTTTCAAAGTGGGGAGGCACAAGTGCACGTTGAAAAGAATTTATAGCAAATTTTTGTGGTTTGAATTGGCAACTGTGACGTCACAAGCATTGAAATATGACGTAATGACATATACACCGTATGAAGGTCTGAATTACACTATTTTAGACAAAACTACATCAGGGACGCCGGAACGTCGGCAGGGCAGGGGGGGCATAAAAAAGTTGATGGCAATGCAAACTTATGAAAAACAAAAAAATTGTTACTAATTATCAGACCCGTAACTTGAGGGGTGCAGGAGGCTTAGCCTCCCCTGAAAAAAATTTTGCCCCTTCCTGAAAATATGTGTTGGACATAGTTTAAAAATTTGGGCTCCTCTTAGTAAACCCTTCGCCTCCCCTGTTGTCCCAGTTTGGTTAGGACCTGCCAATTATGCTTGCTACAGTTCAACAATAATGTTGACTTTCAAAATAATAAAACAAACTACAGACAACTTGTTTCAATTCGATCTTGATAAATCATAAAATTACCTGTGAAAAGACACCTGGTTGTCCCTCGTTTGGAAGGTCAAGGATTCAATGCCACCGCTCTCCGACGTCCCTGCTTGCCGTTACCAGCAGTCTCTGTCTCGCTACGTTACGTGCCAAGATGTCTGCGTTCAAGAGTCACATGCAACAAAACGCCTAATATCGTAACTTGAAATGAACATTTGAAGATTTGTTGCCATGTTATTGTTACACGATAAAGACCAACAGTAAAACAATCCGCTCGCAAGTTTGGCAACTTGCTTCTGCAGGCAGTAGCGTAGCCAGCCCAAAAGTTTGGGGGAATAAAAATTTGGTGGGGGATAAAATGTTTGCTTTTACCCGAATAACACTATTTTGTTTGTGATACCGTCTCTCAAAACACAAATGACTATATGTTCTAAAAATTTGGGGAACATTGACCTCTAGTGCCCCTGGCTACGCCTATGCCTACAGGACATGGAGTGGACATGAGTGAACTGCAAGCTCAGCACTGCATGACACTAGAACAGTGAACCTAGCTCTTGTGCCGTGTGAGTGTCGTCGCGGCAAATAAACTGTTATTGCAAGAAATAAATCAATTAATCGGAATTGAGCTGCTGACGTCAAACTTTCTAGAAAATTTTAGTTCTTAGTCCCAATTTCCAGAGAGGGGCAAATGCCCGTTTTGACCCCGTGACAGATCCAGCCAATAAGGTAGAGTTTCCCAAACTTTTTGAGCGCGACACAAATCTGAATTTGCTGAACACCTTGCGACCCATGCCTCATACAACATATGATAAAAATAATAAGTGTATGGATGCTTTTCAGCAGTAAGTTGCTAGGTTCGTTTTCACTGTCAGCAATCTACTCTTTTCTCAAGTAGTCAGCAATCTACTCTCAAGGTTGGGGGGGCGATTTCAATAATATTTGTTAGTCAAGTCTCATTACGGGTTCACTACTGAGAGATGGTGTGTACTTCACAACACATCTGTGACACAACAATGGATGACAAAATAGCCTTGTATTGCGAATGCTGTTATCCGAATCGTACACAATCATGATAAATAAGGTTAATTCGTAGGTTGTAGGTGGGAGCGATCGCCTCAATCGCCCCTCCTGGATTCGCCCCTGATTTGACGCCCCTGCGGACGCCCATGGCTTTGACTTACCACGAGTTCATAACTGTTTGCTTGAGTTCAGTGTAAAAGCAACCCATAGCCATAATGGTCATTCTTTTCGCATTCACATGTTTAGCAACAATGTTGACCTCAAAACTGTTAACAGAAATTATAGAAAACCATTCTGAATTTTAGATGTGCGGGAATAGCTGCAATAAATTTGCTTCAAACTGATCTTGATAAATCATGAAATTACTTATGATACTACTATGTAAGAGCACCTGTGCCCCCGTTTCCCCCCTTTCAAAGGGCAGGGGGGGCAGTGCCCCGCAATGCACCCCGTTCCGCCGTCCCTGACTACACCACTATGAAAACGTATCGGCGAACCACTTGAAATTCAAATAGGCTGTTACAGGGGCGACCCAGGTCATTAGCGTCACTCAGGCTAATCATACGATTTATTCTGACTGAGTGAATAAAACCGTTTGACCCTTGCGTCACTGAAATTTCCATTTTCTTTCATTCTGGCTGGGATTATCTTTGCTCTGTGACGTTATGTTATGTAACAATAAATGAGAAATTCTCATGATAACTTCTCCATTGTCGAGTAACGTACGTCACAGAGCAATGATAACGCAGTGTTGGTTCTTAGGTGGGGCTGTGTGGGCCATGGCCCCCCAGATTTTTGGTTGCCCCCAGTTTTTTGCTTAATTTCGCGTTCAAGTTCGTTTGATTGACGTATACAGCAGATAACTTTCAGCTAGCAAAATTTTAAACGATTTGAAGACTTTCTGGCAACGTTTCTGAAGATATTCACAAGTCTATGTTGATTTTGATAGGTTTAATCACAGCAAATCATCTTCATGACAATGGAAAGTCACCACGCAGGAGGAACATGTTGGCCTCCCTTCTTTTTTCCTTGGCCCCGCAGTGCACCACACTTTTTTCATTGTAGAATCGCCAGTAAGTCATCCGCTTGCAAGGCTCATTCATATTAGCCCGAGTTGTTGGACAATTTATCGTTCGTTTGAAATTATTCTCGAAATGGGAACTGTCCGTTGGATTGAACTTCAAATCCAATGTTCTAGACCAGGGGTCTCCAAACTACGGCACGCGGAGCCATTTCGTCCGGCCCGCGAAGACATTTTGTCAATAGCAAAAAATAATATTTACGAAAAATTTGTTGATTTGGTAGAATGTAGCATATCCCGAAATAATCACAGTATGTTAGATGTGCGGCCCTCGAACTGTTGTGTAATAGCTTATGTGGCCCTCTGACAAGAAAGTTTGGAGACCCCTGTTCGAGACAAATCCATTGCTTCAAAAAACATCCAGTCCAATATGAATTATGTTTCAAAAAATGCTTAGCTGCATAGGACAGCTCGGACTCAAATGAATGAGCCCGAATAAAGCGCGAGCGAACGAAGTCGTTAGAACGCCTACTACGAACGATATTATTTTGCTCAGGTCACCTGTAACAGGAACGCGAAAGGCCAGACATGGAACGAACATATATGAACAGTATTAAAGCCCAAAGAAAAGAGCCCGAGTTAACAACGTAGTGATGTGTGACCGTGGGTGGTGTATCAAACATACAAAGCAAGCAAGCTCACGTTCTCCGATATAAATCGTAATCGAAAACTCGGGTGGAGCCCGGTGAGCCCGTGTGCCGGAGTAGCCATCGGGCTGCTAAAAACACCACGAATGCAGCTTAAAAAACAGGCAAAATAGACACAGCGTTGATACCTGTCTTAAACACATTCAAAATCACAACTTTTCTTCATCGTGAACACAAACGTATCATGACTGAATACTCATTCTACAACTGCATTAGATATCGGAATGCAAAAAAAAGACAAAGCATACGTAGCAACTAGCAAGTTGTCCGCAAGGGCGCCAATTGTGTTGCAGATGCAGAAATAAAATATAGCTATTTAGTGTTGCCAATACAAAAACAAAAACACAATTAAAGTTGATCTGTCAGATATTTCACTTTGCGTATAAGATTCAGTAAAATTTCACTATTTGGAGTGGTGTTAAAACCATTGAAATTTTCCAAATTTTTTATGGTGTGGCACGAATTTTTCTTACACACAAGTATATGGGTGTCGGAAGAAAGGCAGGAATTTGAAAATTTCAGCAAAAAATGCTGTTTTTTTCATTTTGAGTGGCAAAAAACAAATTTCACCACTTTTGCCCCCCCGTAGAAAAACGTTTGGAAAAATCCACTAGTGGCCCCCCTGGAAAAATGTCTTTCGACCCCATGCACAGAAGCATGTAAAATGACATAATTTTTGTGAAAATGTGTTGTATTGCACCATCTGGCAACACTGCTAAACAACACCAATGCGTTAAGAAATCCATAGCAGGGTGACAGACTGTGCATGGTGTATTCTGGCAAACAATTACGAAATCCTGCCAAATTACAAATAATATGTTAGAAATAATATCGACAAAATACTACCAAAATTCTGCAGCGTTTTTTTCATTAAACGATTTACTTGATCACTGGACCCAATACTAATTGTGCTACTTAGACTTACGATATTTAGGCAAAAAGTGGGGGGGCCTAGGCCCATGCGGCCCCCCGGTTCCGCCACCTATGCCTCATGCCCTTGTGCTTTAACGTACGTACAATATTTATGCTGCCACACATACGTGCGATATGCCTGTTTTTTAAAAAATTGTATATTTTGGATGCTACTGTTGAGCACATATGAGAAAAAAGAGATGTTAAACTTAATCTAGGTCCTTGGCCATGTGTTTTGTCAAAAATTTAACCCTGACGTTTTTGATTGGTTCGCCTGTCGAAATTAATAATCGTGTTCCCGGCAGCCAAGCACCATTTCCACAATTCCGTGTCATTGAACGCTTTTTCGTCGAAAGCACCAACAAGCGTGGTGATCGTGGGGCACTCCAGTAAGGATTTACTAATTATTTATTGACCATACTTTTCAGCGTCATAATCGTCATTTTCGGCTTAGCGCTTTTCCACTTTTCCCTCGTCCCAGTGGGATATGGGGTCTCACATGTGGATTAACTTAGGGGCCTCGCATCACCTAAATCCGGTCCTGCCCCCGTAGCGCCAACCCTGTGAGAATTAACAAGGGAACTGCAACTGCAAGGACGGTCAAAGAAGTCTGTGCGATACAATTTGTGACAGTTTTTTGCACATGTCTGTTGAGAAGGAAACTTCTAGAGAGTTGTTCCTTTCTGTACTATCAGGTCAAATGCTCACTGTTTCCTCACTCGCTCGTGTTCGTTCTGAAACTCGTCGTCGCCGGGATTTTTCGCAAGAACGGTCGATTAAAATTTAAAAGTTTAAGATCAGGCGCGTTGCTTTCTAAGGGTCCTCAACACTTTTTTATCGATGATTCTCTTCCGAGCTTTTGCACTGTGTTTTTACCCACACCAGTGGAAATTTTCATCTACACCCGTCCGCACCGTGTTTGCCATCAACACTACGGAATTTTATCATCCACGCAGGACCATATGGTCGGACGTGGTGAAACGCTCTGATTTGGCTATTGTCATTGAATTCTCCAAAAATCCGCCTCTAGTGGTTGCATTATATAATGCATATTTTCTTGTGGGTAAGCGTTCAGAAGTGAGGGGGCACAACTCGAGAAGTGAGGGGGAACTGCCTCTTGGAACCACCCCTTAGCACCAGTCTTGGGGTGTGTTTTCCGTGGCAACCACGAAGTGTATGGAGCTAACAAAGCTCTGAAGCCAAATGTGACCCGCGAAGCTCAAAATTTTAAGCGCCAGCCTACTTAGCCTTTTTGGAACAGTAGTGGTTTATATCTGTTTATAAAGGCGAACGATGGTCTTTGCCATGTTATAACATTGTTATTTTAGTCATCGTGCTGATCTAACGTCTCTCTTTACAAACTTATTCAGTTTTCAGGCTCCTTTCATTGCATTTGCAACATAACATTTATTACGTCACAGAGATACTGGTTACGCATTAGTTGATTGTGGAAGAAAACCTGAACCTGAGAAAACTTGACCGAAACAATTTGCATGCTTCTGTGCGCCAATGTGGACCCCCACCACATTTATTTTCTTTATTTTTTTCTCTTAGCTGTTTACCCCAAAATTTGATGTTAGAATGCTTTCATTTCTCTCCCACTGCCGAATCCCTGTATGATGATGAGTAAAGAACATTGTAGTTGGGGCGTTTAAAGTGTTTTGCTCCTCTGTTGATGCTAACACATATTCTGTAATGTGCTATCCGCTGCTATGGCTACGCATGTTTGTACTCGTATTGTGCTTGTGATATGGACCACGAGTCTGCGATAAAATAAAATACACCTTATGTAGTTACATACACACACGCTAGTTTGATTGTGTAGCAATGTATTCACTATGTTTGGAAGATTTTGCGGCCTGCAGACAAAAACCACATTTACACTGCCTTAACAGTTACAACTGGCCCCTTGAGGGCAAACATAATGCTGATATGGCCCTCAATGAAAATGAGTTTGACACCTCTGCTACAGTGCAGCAGAATGAGCGAAGGTCGAGATTAGCGTTTTATCTGACTAGCAGTGAAATGGTGTAGCTCTTCCTTACTTCCTAAATTTGATATTTTTTATTGTCAACTTTTTTTATTTTGAAGTTAATAATTTCCATGTTTTTACGTTAAACTGATTATTCACAACTGTTCCGAATTTCCGTTTTTGTTCCCTCACAGGTTCGCAACACCCTAGGTCGATTAAAAAACGCAGAAAGGCCGTAAAGCCTAGCAGCACGTCAGAGTAGCTGATCAGCCATGACGCATTACTTGCTCTCTGTATAGAACGCTTATGAGCAAAACTTTTTCTCAAGAATTCCGAGGCATTTCTGAATTTTGCAAAGTCAGCATTACGCAGAAAAAAAACTCATCAGCGTGTTTTAACTGTCTGCTTTGAAAAGAACTTCGAAGAAAAAGCCTCGTTTTATTTGGCTATTGGCTTCTCAAAAAAAAACTTATTGGCATCTCTCCCACTTCTTATGAATTTGGGTTTTCATAACAAAACTGCTTGCAAAAACAATTGAAAGATAGTCCTTAGCAAGGTACTCCTAACGTCGCGTTGCTAGTGTTGCAGAAATCATGCGCTGCGAACCTGGTAGCAGAGCACACACAGTTTTTATTGAATTCAGTACAAATTTTAAACAGAGTAGAGGGCAAATTGTTTTCTACATAGTAGCATAACAACAAAGAAAGCTTAGCCACTGAGCGCTTTGAAGGGCTGAATTTTGAACAATTACTTTACAAATCCATTTTTAGGGAGCTGTTTCTTGCAAGACTTCATTAAAAAAATAACTTATGCGAAGTCTCGAGACTAAGAGGTCGAGACCGAGACGAGACCTGAGACATTCGAGACCGAGACTTGAAAAAACAGGTCTCGAAACACGTCTCGAGACCGAGACCAAGTCTCNAGACTCCATCACTGGTTTGCACAACAGAACATCACAACGGCTAAAAAATAACGTACGGTATCACTGTGTTGAACAAAGACTCATTTGCAAAATTCATGCATATGACAGCATTAGTGAGAGAGACCCGTGCCATATAAAAATCACTCCACAGCACAATTCGTTGAAAACTAGAGTAACTCCTAAGTTGGCCACCGCATTCAGATATTTACAAAATACGAACACAGCACATTCTTACATCACAAAGTTATTCGTGCGTTATCAACCGCAACAGTGCTGTGATGGTCATAATCACACTCGTTTACTAAAAAAGTTTGGGGGGGACCACTCTTTATTGTTTGCGTTTCGATGACGTCACATCATGTTCACTCAACCGTAGTACGTCCTTTTTGTAAAATTATCAAAACGGTGACACATTGTGGAATTTATATATTTTGGTGACCATCGCCCAAGTGTCCCCTGGCTAAGAAGCGATTCAGTTTAACAGTCTTCTTCATTGCCCCATAGTCAATGTTTGGTAACAATAGCATTCATTCTAGATATTTCTTTGTGATGTCATGTATTGTGACAGTTCAATCACAATTATGTGGAGCCCTAAGCCTTAAAATGGTTTCCCTTTGCCTTGCCAGCGAATAGAACATCAGTCTTGTCAAGATATCAGACTCTAACCTGCTGTTCATAAGCTCAGCTGTGTTTCAACTTTCATCTGATTTTAATTGCCACCCTATCCTACAGTAGCCTAAATAATTTGAAATCATTTGACTGCAACGTGAAGAGTCAGCAGCAAAATCTAACGTAAATAACGGGATGCTTTTTATTTTGTAATTGCTGAGGGAATTGACACTGCCATTACCTTGCAGATGCTGAGATAATTTGCATAGGGGTGGATATTAAAATTTAGGGGTAAGCTTTTGGAAAAGGGTCCCAAAACATAGCCATCGCGAAAGTTAGATGTGGGATTATGTGGATAAAAGTGTTAAATTTGTTTCACATTTCAATATATGAACTGAATTCGAGAGCATAATATACATACGAATGGAAAAAAGTGTAAAGTTTTGCAGCTGGACACTTGAAAGCTGCCTCCTTTGGCACATTTTCCAGTAATTTTAGCTTTATTTTGAAAAACACATGACTTGCTTCAGAGCTTCTTTGAATGTGGCTCTAGAGTGGTACATAACTTTTTCAACTAAACAATGGTGCAAAGTTCTCAAGAGCGGGGCACGGTATCTCCGGAAAAAAGGGCCCGAGACGACTGACTCCTTATCCTTCCCTAATATCCATTCCTGAGCTTGGAATTTGTCTTGTTGGCAAAGCGCATGTGACTAAAATGAAACTAATTTTGAATTTTTTCTGATTATTAGGGGTTCAAATTCCGCAGACAAGTTATTGTATTTTCAAGAAGTCCGTGATTTGTATAAAGTTAATTACGTGCAGTGCTAAGCTATCTTTACATGCAGCTGAGCGTGCTCAATGAGTTTTGTAATATTGTGGGTGTGATTGTGTTTACAGTTTAACTCCATTTTATATTTAAATGAAGTCAGTTAAATTTAGCAAAGTCTCATCAAACAATTCAAACGAAGTAACTTCAAAGGAGCTACAAAAGTTTTACGGAATAAGTGGAACATAGTCAAAAGATCTTACGGATTATCGTAAATCCAGACATTTTTCAAACGCGTTGAAATACTCTATCGTTCACGTTTATCAACAACATACGTAAAATAATCGCTCAAAAATTAGGTGAAAACGGCGTTCACTTCCTAAATGCCCGAAAATTTTGTGGAAGGCCTACTTCGTCGGAAGCCATTGCATCAGAGCAAAGCCTCTGCTCGGCTTCGATTGAACGTGCTGTGTTGGTGTACATCCAAAGCGTGTAAATACAGTATAAGAAGTGCAATTGTCATGGCGGCCGCGATGACTTCTTGCTCAACTGCAATATCGGCTGCCAAAAGCATAGTGCAGATCATGCACTTACGGCGCGGAGAGGTTTATTAGCGCTTTTGCAGAAGAGGTTTATGAGCAAATGGTGGCATTGATCCAAAGTAGAAGCTGGGAACTTCTCTATCAAAACTTTTAAAACTTGTCGATTCAATGAAAG
>JGI24022J15233_10004213_pt1 | contig 14742 bp, 6 predicted proteins | sample Ectturendosymbi2_FD_15233 | JGI IMG/M metagenome (IMG submission 15233) | reverse complement strand
AGAGTGTCAGACGAAAAGCTTTGGGATGAATCTCCTACTTCACGCCATCTTCAAGTTCTGTACCACCAAACGTCTTTTTAAAATATGACTTTTTTGACTTGCAATGACCCTAGTCAAAACTTTTGAACCCGAAACCCCAGCAAGTCATCCAAAGTATCAAAAGACTTGGATTTTAGCCTAGTTCCAATAAAAACTAGAGCAAAATACTACCATCTAGCGGTTTGGGCCCAGGGCCAGATGAAGTCGGCCAAAAAGGCCTAAAAGTACAGGGCCAGATGAAGTCGGCCAAAAAGGCCTAAAAGTACTTTTTATGACGTCACTCAAAATAAAAACCAAAAAATTTTTTTCATTGCAGACTCAAGGACTTGCCGAGTCTTTTGAGGGTTTGAACAGCTCTCAAGCATAAATACTTAGCAAGTGTGCAGTTGGTAAGACAACCAAAAACTGCTTGATTTTAGGCCAAATCATACCAGCTGCAAAAATGTTAAAACAGCACCCCATGTAAATTTTCTCTTTTGTTTATTTGTGGTATTATTTTGTTCAATTTGGTTGTCATGATTTATTAAAAGAAAGATATGAGGCTGAAATGTAATATTCTGATAGAACTTTTGCAATTGACTTTAGCTTGTTGTCATGACTATCTTCTGTGGTCCAAGAAGCCATAAGAAAGGTTTATGGTTTCCTTAGATGTTTCCCTACATTCAAATTTTGAATAAAGTTACCTGGCTAAAGATTGTAGTGCAGCATACAGTTTTCACATAGAAACAGATTGACCCTAAAATGAATGTATTCTGGGTCAAAAATACCTTCGTTTCATCAAAATTAGGAAAAATGTGATAGTTTGTGAGATAGTGTAGCAAAGATTTGTTTGAACAAAAGAAAGTAGTATATATGTATATGTTAAAAAAACTGTATAAAAAGAATTGTTGTATTATGGTGCATATTTGATATTGGTTTGGATGATGTGATAAGGCATTCATGGTTGTACAGTTCCTGATTACAGTCAGTGTATGCATTCATTTGTTTTGTTGCTAGGTTATATCACACTTTTTTCTTCTAATTTTCTACGAAATTACAATCAGATTTTTAGATGCAAAAGGCACGTGCATAAATGTAATGATAAACTTTGCTAGATGGTCTTTGTATTGTTGAGAAAATTCGATCCTAGCTATTGTTTACCAAAAAAGTTCCCAGTTACAATATTTTTGCCAACAACTATGGATTGTTATTGTGAAGGATATTTACAGTTTCAGATGGCCAGCTTGCAACAAAAATGTTTAAGAACCTTTTAATTTTTTAAAAGTTGTAGCTTCCAGTAGTGGAATTACCAAGTTAAATGAAAGATTTGAGTAATTACATAGGAAACATCCAACACAGTTTCATTCAAGTCATTGCTGTTTGGGCTGTTACTTCTAATATGACTTTGCAAACTTTCAAGTTCATCAAAATCAAATAATAAATGTTGCCCAGTTGGTAAGAGCAGTGTGCAAATGCCAAGCTGCTAAAACTTTTGCTGAAAATAGTAAGGCACTTTTTTGAACAGATGTAATTTTCATTTCTTCTTACGTGCATTTGTTGGTGTATAACATACTCTTGATAAAAGGATTTTAGCATTATTTGACTAAAAATGTCATGAAAAGAGATATAGTAGATAATTGATTGTTTTAAAGCCTCAGTGTTCTTCAAGAGACTAATAAAATGAAGTTAAAATTGAATAGTGGTTGTAAACACTTGAGTGCATGTTGTGGTGGTTGGGGTGTTTTAAATGTTTGTGGAACACTGGTTTAGATGGTCAGCAGTTGTTTAGTGTGAAGATTAGTACAAACTGGAAGTAAAGTGTTTTGCCAATTGTGATATTATGTGCAATTATTTTTATTTGTATATATGTAAGCATAACAGTTTCTATGCTTGTTATACTTCAGTGACCAGTGCTGTTTAGCAGTACTGAACACTTCAACCCCTCACCATGTCAGGATATGAGCCTGTCCCTACCTCCAGGTAATGTTGTACATCACAACTTTTATTATTTGGCTGTGTCTGTTGTGGAATGATTGCCAAATTATGTCTTTGGGTGTTTGCTTTTGATTTCACTTCAATCATTTTCTAAGCATAAGAAGGGAAACAAAAATTTATCCATTGGTTGTAGCACAGACTGATGCCAAGTATTTCAGCAGAAGTAGTGTTAATACTTACATACCAGGTAAATGGTACCTTGAGATAGAGCTCAGACCACTGAAGCTGGTATTTTGGGTTCAAATCATAGTTGGGTCACACTGAAGAGCTGTAAAACAGTATACTTGCAGTCTGTCCACCCTTGTGCTCGCCATTAACCCTTTAACGACCAAGCGAGCCAATAAATTGGCGCGCCCTTTTTTGGCCATAAATCGCTAGCCGCTAGAGCTAGAGAGCTGTTTAAACCCTCTACGGATTCAGCAAGTCTTCTAGTTGACATCTAAAAAAAAATTTTTTGATTTTGGTTTGGCGTTTGCTGGGGGGACGTCACAAGTGGAGGTGTTTTTGCATTTTTTTGGCCACCTTTACCTGGCCCGGGGCCCAAACCAATTGACCCATTCTTTTGGCTCAAGTTTTGTTTGGAAACTGGGCAAAAATCGGCGTCTTTAGAGCCCTTGAATGGCTTTCTAGCATATCTGTAGCCAAAATTATGGATAAAAAAACAAATGGGTGAAAATTTCTGCACCCACAAACTCCAATTTGGGTTGGAACACACCCCTTCTCTATATGGACAATAACGCCAGTGGATCGAGCTAGAGAGCTGTTCAAATCCGCTTTGAATCGGGAAAGACTTGTAGTTTAGACTGAAAAAACAACAACAATTTTCTCCGTGCGATTTCGGCCTTTCTGGCCATGTTTACAAAACCACAGGATGTTTTGACAGGTCTGTCAAAACAATCCATGACGTCAACGTCCTATGGGAATCAAGCCGAATCACTGGCGCGAAACCGTGCGAGATTTAAATGCATTCTAGGCTATAGTATGAGCTTTTAGAGGTTTGATGGACGTTCTAGTGTTTCTAGTTGATAAGTTATGGCAAAAAGGGTAGAATATTAATTAGGGAAATCCCCACTAATTCCTGCTAATCACCTGGGAGTTTCTTGTCATATTTGGAATATTTTTAGCATAACTTTTGAACCAGAAATGCTAGAAACTCAATCAAGGGCTCTAAAAACACGTATTCTCACTAGAAACCAAAAATATCACGAGCCAAAATATTGGCGTGTTGGATCGGATGATGACATCATAAAATTAACCAAAAAACATATCCCTGTCATGATCCCAGTGGCCCAAAACCCCCCACCCAAATTAAAAATTTTTTTTTCTATTCTAAACTACACGACGCCACAGTCATTGAACAGCTCTCTAACTCAATCTGCTGACGAGTTATAGCTGGTCAAAGTTTTCCCTGAAAGGAAAAAATATGCCTTTTTTGAAACCTTTTGAATTTTGCCAAAAACTGGGTTTTTAACCCATAATTTTGGCTGCAGATATACTAGCAAGTCAATCAAGGACTCTATAGACGTGGATTTTGGCCTAGTTTTCAAGAAAACTTTGATTCAAAAGAATGGGTCAATGTGTTAGGGGCCAGGTAAAGGTGGCCAAAAATTTGAAAACATGCCCTCATTGTGACATCACCTCCAATGGGTGGGTGCAAGGGAACGCTTCATGTGTGGTACTGCCATTAACCTGCCACCAATGCAACATTCAATCTGAAATTAGCTGAGTGGTTCCCAGCACAGATCAACAACTTCGGTCCCAGGTAGATTTAGCTGTAAATACTGTTTTTTCGCACCACTTTACAACTCCCTAACTCACTAGTCAATCGTGCTAGAGAGCTGTTAAAACCATCAAAAGACTTGGTCTCTTCAAGTTTGCAATGAAAAATTATTTTTAAAATATGGGTTTTTGTTTTTTTTGTGGGTATTGTTATAAGTGAGATAAGTTTCAGTTTTTTTGGCCAAGGTTATTGGGCCCTGGGCCCCAACTGCAAGAGTGAAGTGTTTGTTCAAGCTTTTACTAGAAACTAGGCAAAAAGCTGCATCTTTTGAGCCTTTGATTGACTTTCTAGCTTTTCTGGTTCAAAAGTTATGGCCCAAAAACCTATATTTGAGTAAAAATTACCCAAAAAGATTTTTTTGAAGTGTTAATTGCAATCTAGAAGAATAGCATTTTTTGAACGTTTGAACTGCTCGTAGCACAATCGCCTGGTGAGTTATGGAGTTGCAAAGACTTGCCCAATGTGGGCAAATTCTACCTTTAAGGGAAAATCCACCCAGCACCGAAAGTGTTAAAGGCAAATTGACTGGTTCCNAAGGTGTTAAGAACCTCTATTCTAGACTCAAAACAAGGTAATTAGCAATTGCTTGTGAGCCTGTTTTTTTTCGCTGAGNTATTTTGGTCAGTGAAACATTTCAGTCATTTGTCTCAGTTATATTAAAACTCACTGTAACAGCGTTCATTAGCCTACATTTTCAGACATATGACCAAAATGACTTAATTTTTTTCAGTCATTGCAAAAACATTTACAGTAGGTCTATGACTGAAAAATATAGTTGTAAGCTATTATGGTAATCAAATACATTTATAGTACAGTTCAAACACCAACAAATAAATTAAGGATTCTTGTCTTTTACGTGGCAATTCTATGGAGAAATTTACTTTATCTGTTTTACAGTAAGATCATAGAAGAAATACACAAATGGAGTAAAAAAATCTTGTCTGGAGTAAAAAATAACTAGCTTTTTTTTACCCAAGTCATCAGTTTGGGGTTAAAACCAACTAGCCCATAAACACAAAATGTAAAGTTGTCAAAATTTTTGTTAGCATGGATATGCAGAGACATGTATTACCAAAGCAGATGCCAACTTGACATGTTTATGCTAATTCTGAAGCAGCTTATCCTGTTTTTTGTCCTGTTTTTTTATCCTGCTTTTTTTCACTGTGACATTTTTGTCTTCTGTTTTTTTCGATGAGACATTTTTGTCTTATCCTGTTTTTTTTCGCTGATACATATAGGTCATTTTTTTGCTGAGACATTTCAGTCATTTGTCTCACGGTTTTATCAAAACTTATCATAACAGTGTTCATTAGTGTATATTTTCAGACATTCTGACCGAAATGACTTAATTTTTTTTCGGTCATTTCAAAAATGTTTCGGTCTATGACTGAAAAAGAACCAGGTCCTATCTGAGATCAACATCAGTTTTCAAACAAATCTGCTAACCTTAATTGTAGATTTGGGTTGGAAGAAATACGTTATAAACAATGTCTATATAACTGCCTCTGTACCACCTATTTGTTTGAAGCTTTTTTTCAATCATTTTTGGGGATAGCTACTTTTTGCCCCAACATTGAGCAAATGTTTTTTTACCCCACTTGACTTCAGGACATGTCTTTTAGGGCTAGGCCACCATTTTAGCACTACATTTTTTGGCAGAAATGAATTGTCCACAAAATCCTGGTAGCAGATCATCAGAAAATTATTCTGTACTTGTGATGCTGCAAATAGGAAGAGCATATACAGTATCTATTCACCAAATAGAAACCTCAGCAATTCGCTGGTTTTATCCAATCATTGTGTGTTTGAAAAATCTGTGAATNATTGCTNGGATNAGCATTTCAATTTTTCACAGATAATTGTCCATAGCAGACAACATTTATCNTTCAAATGAAAACAACCTGTGAACTTACTCATGAAGCATTGTGTTGAAAAAGTAAAAAAAAGTTATGATCATCAGCTTTCTTTCAACAGCTGCTATCAACCTTGAGTTGTCTCTATAGACCTTGGGTTGTCTAAGATAAGGTTTTGTAAACTTTTTGGGCGATGAACCCCAGTTTATGAATCTGTTTTCTTCTCAGACTCCAATCTTATAAAATAAATAGAATGGAATGATTTTAGCAAAGCATTTAAACTGTTCCTGACTAGCCACAAGCCCCATCCTAAATTTTTACATCATAGACCCAGAATATGAGAATCATTGCAAAGAACTTTTTGACTGTGATTTTTAAGATGGCAAAAGCTTGTGAAGTCATTTCATTTATGAGTCATTGTGGTTATTATTTATGACTTATGTGTGCTGTACAATGTATACGTTCGACTTTATTTTGTTGTCATATATTCATGAACCCTTTGTTGCATAGGCATCATAGACACCTATTGGTCCACAACTGTTTTTTTCAGTGATTTTTTAGTCATTGACGTAAATTTTTTTAATGACCAAAAAAGTCAATTTGGTGATAATGCCTTCTTCAGTGATACAAAAATGTCTAAAAATGAAGATTTCAAAAAGCTTTTATGCTGTTTTGGACAAATGACCAAAATGTCTCAGTGAAAAAACTAGGTCCACAGAGCCCAGTTTGGGTCTAAGGTTATCAGAGCCACATATATGATTGTTTTATTCATTTTCAAAAGCCCTTTTCAAACATAACTTTTTTGTCTTAGTTTAAGGTACATAGTGTAGAAGTTCTTTTTTATAACAAGCTTAGTGTAGACAAGCTGAAAATTGCTAAGATTCATAAAAGGGGCAAACTTTGTTCCAGGCGTGATGTCTGAATTGCTTGGATGCACATTGAGCAGCACTAGGGTCAAATGGCAGTTATTTGCGAGGTCGTTTTTGCATCTGGTAAAAGTAATTCTTTTTGCATATATACCTTTTTGTTAACGTACTCTTCAAACTAAATTTTTTGTTATGATGGTGACTGGAAGTCAGAAATTTGGATCTCATCTATATGTTCGCCAATTGCATAAAATGTCCAAGTGTCTTAAAATTGTGTTTAAACTCAACAAATAATTTTTTGGTGACAATAATCTATAAATTTCATACCTAGGTCAAAGCTACCATTTCACAATGCTGAAAATGAAGAAAGGTGGTATTGCTTATGGATCTATTAAAAAACCATATAAGTGCCAAGAATCTTTGCCTATGGTAATTTTGTTGCAATCAGCTTGTCAGTTTAATTCTATGGCATGCATATATTAGGAAAAAGTTGTTTGGCTGTTTTTCCTGTTGTTTTTGAAGAAAGTTAATGAATGAACATCAAATCTATAAATATGCAGATATACTTCAGATTTAAACCCTTTAATCAAACTTGTTGTGTGTCCATAATGTATATGCAATAATCATGTGTTCATAATGTATATGCAATAATCATTCACAAACAGGGATAGCAACAAGCCTCCACAAGGGCAATGCAACTAAATGTGCTCACAAAGCATTTACTGTGAAATCAATTTTCTGTCATTTATGCATCTTCAGTCCTGATTCAAATAGAATCAGGGATAGCCATCTACTTTTGTTTGCCATGGAATACTTGCATATCAACTTTATTTTTGCCAATCAGTAATTTCATGCTGGTAAAACAATACAAAGCTTTTAAATACAACGCAGAAAAGTTGGTTTGCAAAAGTAGATTCAAACATGTATGAAAGTGTATAACTTTGTGAAATGATAATAATCTTAGATGCATAAAAACAAGTCTGCTTTTTATGTGGGCCATTTCCTTAACATTTGTATTTGCCTTATTGATTTCCTTAGCATGGTACTTCTTTTTTAAGGTGCATTAGGTTTTGCCAGGAAGCTTGTTAAAAATGCTGTCAATGAAATATTTTCTGTTTTCTATTAGTCCATGTTTACTTGCTGTAAAGAGCACACACTGGTGGCAAATACTAGTATCAAAGTGATAGGAGCCATTCATACAAGGGCTGTAACAACCATGCAAGATGCTAGGAAAGGTGGTTTGCTTCCATGACTTTCAAACCACTTTATATACCTGCTCACACACACGCCAGCTGAAATCTTTTTATGATAGTATTTATAACGTGGCCATGGCATTTCATAATTAATAACTATTTCTCCAGAGCAATGATGTCATTTTTGAGAGACAAAATGTCACAATTGTGGGGTGGCAGCATAAACAAAAATGTTAAAATCAAATACTGACAAACAAAAACCTCACCTGTCCCATGAAATACTCTAATAATCTTGGTTGAGAATTTGTTTCTATGCACATCATATGAGTTATGCTAAATGTCAGTTAAAGGTTAGAGTTACATGTAAGGTATAAAATGACATGGTGTAATTTATACTTCATGATTTACCTTGTCTTCACATGGCACCGTTTTCTTTCTTTGTGGCTTCATCAAAAGAGCATAATGCTTGGCCTTGGTTTAGGGATTAGCTAATGGTTAAACTCTTCAAGTTGTGCAGTAAATTTTGTTGTTTGTTGGCTTGCATGAATTATTTCTTGTCGTTTTGATCACTCAAATATAGCACCAGATAATGATGCAATAAAACTGACAAATTTCCTATGCTTGTGCCTGCTTCCCTGTACCTGCCTGGGCATTGGCGCTCAAGTAGTATCGTGAATTGATTTCTTGCTGAGTTTTAAGGTTACGGTTTAATTTATCACTCTTACAAGTTATTTTCTGTAACATTTCTGCAAGTTGTGGTTATATTGTTTATCTTATTGCCAATGGCAACATCGTAAACCTGCTGATATGTACAGTAGCCAGTGCCACTTCAACATGATGCTAAAAAATCTTTCCTTTGTTACAAGAGTTTTGTTGATTCTTTTCTTTTTTTATCTGTTGGTCCTGACCAAGTGGGATATGTTTACAAGGCCATTATGTTTTGCAGCAAGCGTTGGAATTTGTTCTAACTTTTGAGCAGGGGTGCAAAAATGCAGTCGTGCACTCATGCTGTGCGACCAAATATGTGAAGTACGTGAACATTTTTTTTACATTTTGAACTTTATGCACATAAATGCTATACGGCAAAGCGTATATCTGTATGCTACTAAAAATTCCTGCACGTTACTAACAATCACAATATTTTGCACCCTTGTTTTAGAGTGTTTTCTGGTATGAGGGTGTTGAATTTAGTTTAAGTTGCATAAAGCAAGTAGTGTCAGACTGAATCTCAAAAGTGATCAATCATCTAACAGTGGATGTAAGCAGAGTATGTCTTTTTGTTATCAAATGGTATTCCTTAGCTCTCTGTAAAGGACAGCATGAAAATTAAAAAAGAAATGAAACAAAATTTAAGAATCTCAGTGCATAAGGGGATTGAAAACTAGCTGGAACATTGTGGTAACAGAACAGCAAATGTGCATGACCAAATCTCAAGTGCATAGTGACATAGCAAACAAGCAAAGTTGCAATAAGGAATGCGTAAATGGTTAACAAGTGAAGTAGTTGCAGCAAAACCATCTTTTACTTTTCCAAGGCAGTGTTAACAACTAAAAGATATCGAGCATCATCCCTAAATAAAAAAGTACAGCAAGCTGTGTAAACTGTTAAACTCATTTGAATACTGTCAGATATGCCAACTTTGAATGTATAAAAGTGAGCTGTTTTTCTTACAGACTACTTATTTCAGTTCATTCCGCAATGTTCTTAATTTAACTGTTTTGGTTGATAAGCTGTAACTTATATTGTTGTTTGGTCAATTTTTCTTGCACTGCTATTTCCTTTTACTTCTTCATTAGTTGGAGTTTGCTAATGTGGATGTTGTGTTTACATTGCATTTACTGATCAAATCACATTTGTTTTTTTTGTTTCATCGTGTTCACTTTGTGATAGTGAAGATGTTTTTTTTTTTTTTTGTGTAAATATATATGGTCTTGATTAGCTGTGAACAATTTCTACATGTTTGTTCAGGGTATGTCCGTTACTTTATCAAATCCTTTGGAATTCACATTGTATAATGATGATGTGGAAAATTTTGGATATGGTATCAAATATACTCCTATTTTTTGTCTCTTAAAAGATTATTTCAGGTTGTGCATAAAGAATGCTGTACATACATGCAATTCATACTTAACACCTTAGCTGCCAAGCGGTTTCAGCCTAAAATCCAGCAGTTTGCACATGTCTTTGCGTGGGCATAACTGAAAGTGCTAGAGAGCTGTTCAAACCCTCAAAAGACTCAACAAGCCTGCAATGAAAAAAAAATTTTGGTTTTGTTTTTTGTTGTGAGTGACGTCATAAGCAGGGCAACTAATTCTTCAACGTTAGAACTTAAAATTTTGACTTTATAATTTACAAATTTTGACTTTGTTTTGACCTATAAATTTTCTGCATTTGCAACTTCAAAATAATCAAGCCTTAGGTGTCGAGGTTAACCCAGAAGCATATTCATACTCTCTATGTTTCGAAATTTGAAAAGATTTGGTTGTTAACTTTGGGGATGATATATTGATAAGTACATAAACAAATACAGTAGAGTCAAACCTGAGAGCATCATAAAGCTGAAACATTATATGCATAATGGATTGAGCATTTACCAAATCAAGTACTGCAAGACCACGTTTCTTGCTTTACCATGCGTATCCTACATACTATTCAATCATCCAGTAGTGGGCAAAACAGCATTATTACGCCAGATGTTGCAACAAACCCACTATTATTACAGAAGTGCAACTAAACTTGCAAAAGCATATTAATATCTGTTGTTGTAGTTTCAATAAAGTATCNACGAAGAGAAAAAAAACTCTGCTTCAAGAAAATTTTGACCTAATGATAAATTTTGACTTTTTTTTGACCTAATAACTTGGGATTCCCTCATGGTATGAGCGTGAAATTTGGTTTTTGGACGTTTCATGAACTTTCAAAATGGCAGAAAAATTTTGACTTTACTGACTTTTGCTTGCCCTAGTCATAAGTGTAATAGTTTTAGGTCTTTCTGCCCCACTTCATCTGGCCCTAGGCTTAAACTGCTAGATGGTAGTATTTTTCTCAGGTTTTTATTAGAAACTAGGGTAAAATTCAAGTCTTTTGATACTTTGGATTACTTGCTGTTGTTTCCGGTTCAAAAGTCATGACCTAAAAACAACAAAATTAATAATTACTCCACTAATTAGATACTTAATTATTTTGTTAATTTCAGGTCATAACTTTTGAACCAGAAACATTCGAAAGTTGATCAAAGGCTCAAAAGACTGGGGTACTAGCCTGGTTTCCAATGAAAACTTGAGCAAAATACTTCTGCCTAGCGGTTGGGCTCTAGGCCAGGTAACATGAGCCAAAATGCCTAGAAACCAACATCATTTATGACGTCACTCATAAAAAAAAACAAATTTTCATTGCAGACTCAAAGACTTGCTGAGTCTTTTAAGGGTTTGAACAGCTCACCAGCACAATTGGCGGAGGAGTTGGGCTGTTGCTAAGACACATGAAAACTGCTTGATTTTAGGTATGACATACTCATATGCCAGCAGCAAACATATTAATTGTACGCTGAGGGAATCAAGCATACTGCAGGACACCTGCTTCATATTAGTATGAGTCTACGCCAAGCAAGTACAGAAAAGCTTTCGTTTTTAATTTGAAATGCAGTATTTGGATGAACACATTTTGCTGTACCGATTGCTGCATGTTGCATATATGCGCAGTTAAACAGACAATGTTGTGAGACTTATGACATAGTCATAATATAAATAATATGATACCTACTGCATGTGACTCTTCAGAGAAGGAAGCAGCTTTTGGCCTACCACAGCTAGGTCTGAGGTTCCTTGCTGACAGCAACAGCTGGAATGTGAATGAAATGGCAAACCTTAGAACTGTGAGGCAGATGCTCCAGAATGTGAGCCAGCTAGCTTCCAACAATGTTCTTTCACAGTGTAGCATATTTTTTCAATTTGGTTAATTAAGAACAAATTTCAAGTACCAAATTTTCTATTTTCAGGTCTACAGCAACATGGTAGAGGGAAATACAATGTACCAACAGCTACAGACAAGTTGTAGGGAGAATCTTTGTTGCGTAAAAGTTTTTCAGGGAAATTTGAGCAAATTTTGGCAAAATATCATTTGCACCCCCAAAAAATTGCCTGCTTTTACACCTATGGTGCTTTGGGCTGGACTGGAACACATCCTAGGCCATATCAAGCCTGAAGGCTAGAGGTTGTTGACCCTTGATTTAGCATATTTGAAAAATTTCAGTGCAGTGTAACACTTACGCATATTACTAATGTTACTATGTTGACAAGATCCCAAAAATGATTTGCCAGTGGATTAGGGTTTCCTCCAATGGATTTTTTAGCCAAAGTTTAGTTTTCTGGAGAAAAGTTTTTAACAGCGAACGTGTTAAATTTAACAGCGAACATGTCAAATGGAGCATTTTGTCTGTAAATGACCTGCCATTGCAATGTAAAACAGAATCCATGTGAGAATTTAAATCCAGATACCCACTTTTCGCCAGGTAGGAAAGTCAAAGGTTTTTTTTGTTGTAAATTTTGAATGTGCAATGAAATCTGCAAATTTAAAATTAAATGGTCTTCACATTGACTTGCTGAAGTTCATATTATTCTGTATGTAAAGTGTGTCCATAATTTTGTAAGGAATAGCAAAGAAACTGCATTTAATCACATCTAAAATGCTTTTCAATCTGTTTTGCTTGGGTTGTAGAGCAAATGCATTTTGTTTCCTGTGATAATATGCTATGGCAAGATCAACCCAATATTTGTTTTGTTGCTGTGATCTTCTGCAGCTGTGAGTAATCTATGAGAAATAAATGATGAAGCTGATTTATCAAATAATTATTTTCATGACCACCTGATTATTTTTTTCTTTGTTTCAAATACTGCAATGTTTAAATTATTTTATCAGGCAATCACAGCTTTGCAATAGCTTAATGTAATTTTCATTCAATAGAAAATAATTTTGTGTAACAAGAAGTTTTATTGAAGGTCATACGGTGGAACGAACAACTATGGAGCCAGCGCTGGTGGTGGAGCAGCAGGTGGTTCAACTGCATCAAAGAAGTTGCAGCAAACTCAAGCTCAAGTTGATGATGTAAGTGGTTTTCAATTTGTTTTATGAGCATGTTTTGTACTTAGCTTTTTGGAAAACGTTTGTGTAATTTTTTAAAATGAACAAATGCAATGTAATACTTAATGTCTAGATGTGCTTTGCAGATAAAGCACTTAAACCACATGAAAAAAATTTGTTTTTAAATGTTAAAATGCATATTACAGTGTACACAGATTGGAGCGCCATCAACCATCAAATGCGGTTAGTTGGACACCAACCAGGGGGAAAATATTTTTGCTTTGCCTTGACTCATTTTATCCATTCTTGGGTTGTGCACCTATTGGACCCATGATAATATCACTGAATATGAAGCAAAGATGAAAAATGAAACAATGAAAAGTTCCTGACTTTTTTCATAACTTGGTGTTTCATGTTGGGAAGTCAAGCAGCAGATGTTGCTCTTCCTTACATAAAAAGTATGATGAACTACTGAAATGCATCTCATGCAGTGTTGAAATTTCCCTACAAACTGGCATGGGGACACTGCAAAAGTGTTTATTTCTCCATGAAGTAGCTACTTGTTGCTTGAGATGAAAATGTGTCAATGTGATCTTCAATTGTTGTTTTTGTTTGGAACATGTTGCAAAAGCTCTAAATATGTATATTTAAAAAAATTCGTAGACATTCATAGACATAATACAAATTCATAATTTGAGCTTGTTAACATGTTTCAAGTTTACTGTATATACTCGCATATAGGTCGCACTTTTTTACCAAACAATTGAGCCAAAAAATTAGGTGCGACCTATACACTGGACATATTGCTAACGGATGTCCATAGAGTCAGTCCAAATCAAATCCAGTTCACAAAAAGATTCGATTCTGTCTTGCTGATCTGATTAATTTGAAAGTAAATGATATTATTTGTGGTACCAGTTGCATACTTCAACCTGTTGCATGCTAACACCAAATATATTCATCACTGTTCTTCTCCTCACTCCTCTCATTTATCACGCCAAAAAAGGGCCAATAAGCTATCTGCATTTTAACTGTTCTACTTCACTCCCTTCATTTATCACGCTGAAAAAAGGGCCAATAAGCTGTCTGCATTTTAGCTGTTCTGCTTCACTCCCTGAAATTTTTGTCAGATATTCACCAGTGCGGAACCAAAGTTATTTCTCTTGGTGCGTATCTACAGATTAAGGTGATATAACAATGCACGTCGTTACTTCGCAACAGCTAATATTGCTATTATGATATGACCAATGATAACAATGTAGACCTAACTGATGAACAAATGATGAGATTGTTTGACAGTGATGATGACAGTGAAGAACAATTCTCTGGATTTAGTTCTGAACTGGGGCATACCATAGCCTAAATGAATAAACAGTTTTTTACATACACAAGTGCATTTACAATTATAGAAGCACAACCCTTTTTATTGTTCCGGTATTTTTACATTATGTGTGGCAATCTGACAGCATGGTATTTGCAACTAAGGTTTTTAAAAAAAAGATAAATATTTGATAGTTTTTGCAACAGGATGAGCCATGTAACTTCTCAAATTACAGTGTGATCTGTGCAATTGTGATCTATATACAGATCAACCACAAATACCTACTTTGACAATAACAAACTAGGGGTGCGACCTATACACGAGTATATTTGGTATATTGTGATGTTGCTGCAGGAAATTTACAAGCTTTTTATTCAGAATCAAAGGCCACTACTCCAGAAAAGTTGCCTTGCTACCACACGGTCTAAATCAGCTATGTCCAACCCAAATGTCTTACTGAGCCAAAAATGATGTCACTGTCTTAACCAGGGCTGTACATTAAATGAATGACATATTAATGAGGGCTGCACATTGAATGGCTTACTTTGATCATAGAAAACTAAATTTAGCTTAACTCCTTGAGAGCCGGCCTACGGTATATTCGTACTTGGATTTCGGCCTAAAAAACAGCAGTTTT
>JGI24022J15233_10004211_pt1 | contig 14743 bp, 13 predicted proteins | sample Ectturendosymbi2_FD_15233 | JGI IMG/M metagenome (IMG submission 15233) | reverse complement strand
ATGCGGGAATATTGGTTGAAAAACGAAAAGTTATTTTTAAAACATGATGTTCCACAACACAGAAAAGACAGAAACTCGTCACGGAAATGCACCACAAATCTTATTCGTGGCCAGAACCACAACGCCGAAGTCGTTGAAAGAAGCTGACGTTGTTTTTCTCCTTCACAAACTTGTGTTTATTGTTTCACGTGTAGACTGATGTGCGCGGATACGACTGAATGTGCGCATTTCCTTATTAGAAAAGCAATCTGTGACTGGAAGCACGCTGAGGAGCCACGAGTAATCAATAGAACATAAAGATGCCACGATTACGTTTAGTCGCAGATGCAGTTAATCACTATGAAGAATTGATACAGAGCTAGCTAGTCAGGTAAGTCAGTGTCAACAATATGGGAAATCGCTTCTGCAACGTTTGGTTTCTGTCGTAAAATTTATTGCTGAGCGAGGACGGACGTTTAGAGATGATGAAACCGTTGGGTCGCCCAGAAGCCTGGGCCCAGGGCTCCCCACCATCTAAATCCGGCGCTGCCTACCTTCGCAAACCTATGATACTTTTATCTTTTTGAGAGTCAGCCAAACTCTGTGTTCCACCGATGGGGCAGAAAGTCCAACATTGTGTTGGGTAGAATAAATCATGTAATATGCGTTCTCCTCTGACTCGAAGAGTAATAGAAAGAACTTTGCGACAAAGTGCCAGTGATCAAATTGTAGTAGGCTGACAACATCCGACGTTCTTTACGTTTCTGATATTGAATAAATCGTTTTTGTGTATTCACTAATGTCTTACCGACGACTTCATCGCAGGCAAGAGGTGTCGCCAACTTGGACGTTCCGTGTGGTGGTTTGACATCAGACTGGAGTGTGCAGGGAAGCAACATTGGGTGCGGAAGTGGAACTAACACCGGTACAAGTACAACTGCAGCACCACCGCCACCACCACCACCAACAACAACTACTACAACCGCAGGGTGACAAAGGTTTTATTATACCTTTCTGTAAAACAGGGGGCGCACCATCGGCATTCATTTGCATAAAACCAAAACGTAGCAGGTGTGTCATCGGTGTTTTCAATTTCATGAATTCGTAATGAAAAGCTTATGGAGTTGTTATGGAGAAAGCTTAAGTTCATGATTTATTTGAATTTATGTATTTCCATCAAACCTATACACTAACCTTGCAATTGCCACATGCCCAAAATTCAACTTAAAACTTTTAAAGTATATTGCGCAACTGATTACAAGGATTGTCACTGTATGACGCACATACCACATACCTGAAAGTAACATAAGACGACAACGGTGTACAATCGAATGTCCGATACTAGTGCAAATTATTATTTGCATTGTTTCGCATATAAGTGATGACTAGAATGCCCTTCATTTTAGGAACACTTGCGCTTGTGGTTGAAAAATTAAGCCATGGACACAATTTTTAAATTAATTTTTGACTTTTGGTTCTTCTGCGTCTTGTTAAACCAGCACAATGCGAATCAATTGACCATTTGTTCACAGCTGAAACTTTCTGTCTTCCTGATAATAACGAAAATATTTCTTTTTGAAGGTATGCAACATTGTGCTTCAAAAACAAGTATTCTTAGAACAGCTTTTGCTTCACAAAATCTTTACTTTTTCTCACAAGCCTTTTAAACTGAAAAAGATTTTTGACAGTTTGAGTTGAAACATTCGCCAGCCGCGTCACCAGACCTTGGTTGTTGGGAAGGCTGAGCAAAACACGGACAACATTCAGCAAAAAACTTAGAAAAAGTCAATGTCACCCACAAGTAGAGGGCACCAACTGCAGATGTGGGGTCCGGTACTAATGCTACCGTTCCGTTACTGGTGATACCCCTGATCTGAAAGCAATAAAATTTTGATCAAAGTGGCAACTGGTGATGTGAAATATGAAACAGACCTTTACAGTTTGTATTGAAAAAAATGTTGATGGCTGCAATTTCTCGTTCAAACATGTCACTAGAATGCATGCTTGTGCAGTGCAACAACTACAACTACAGCGGTACCAACAAACAGACTTCCAATGAATCTCTTCCAGATGACCGGTGTAATTCCTCTCGGAACTCCAGCTAATGGAGTCACCAGAAGATTTTTTTCCGTCCATTTTGACTGTCTGAATGTTGAAGCCAGCGTAAGCGTTGAATCTACATCTGTTATGTATTCTTAGATTGAATTGCATGAGCAGAAGGCTCCAACAATCTTACCCCGTTTAACACGTTGATGCCAAAGGATGCAAAGTGAGGCGGTTTTGTTCAAACACTGCAGCCCTCAAATGATAGAGGAAAAATTTCATTCAGATTTATGCGAAATTAAACACATTTTATCAAATTCATGAAGTTACTGAAAAATAACTCACAAAAACCTTATACCTGTAGCAACCAACTATCGCGGAACCGCGGCGGTTCAACTTTGAGTGTTATACTAGGAGCGACTTCAATTAAAAACGAGAGCTGAGGAAACCAATTCAGTGGTTATTTTATAATATTGACCAAATCTATCCTGGCTGATTCGTTACTGTTTAAAAGTTGGTTTCATATTATTTACCAAAAGCGTGAGGAAATTCACACCGTTAGAACTATTTGGCAAATGTCACAAATTCGGTTAGGCAGTGTTCCCTGGCATCTGTCTGTATCAGTGGTTTGCAACCATTTGTATACCGCGACCCTTTATAGCAACCCACTCTAACCCAAAAACCCCTATCTAAAACTCGAATAAAGTAAATGTAATGCAACTGTGTACATAAAATATCTACTCGCGATACCTCCAATATTGGTTAACGATATGGGGGTCGTCGCCCCAAGTTGAAAATCACTGGTCTATATAGTCCATGCCGTAGTGCGAGAATCCTTCCACACGGAGACAGTCATGCTTGATGCATGTCTATAATTGCAAACATGCCCCAAAAGCAGAGATTGTGCATACCCCTCTGTCGGTTTTGTACTTCATCTTTTTCTCTTCATTTGTTTTGTGTTGGTGACAATGAAAAACGCTGTGTTCAAAATTGCAAAATGGTCTGATTTAAAATTGGTGATTTTGAACTTTCTGAATTGTCGCCTTTTCTATAGTTTTTCAACGCCCGTCTCATAAGAAGTCATAACCACGAGAACGGAATACGAAAGAAGAGACATCTAGCAACCCACTACGATTTGATGCAGGAAGGTTCCGAACAGCTGAGCTCGGAGAAAATCTTCTTCACAGTCACTTTTCCCGATTCATGTGACATTGTCGTCAATCCTCCAGTTGCCACCTTCGTTTCCGAAGAGTAGTAGTACTGCCATCCTGCGCCAACATTGGTCTTATTGGCAACTTCAACAGTGTTCTACCAAAACAGTGATTGGAAATTCCAGTTCAGTTGCTTATACACACAATATTCTATGAATGTCTGTAAAATTAACTTGTTAATAAACAGAGATGAGTGGGATATGTAGCGTCTATCATTATCTAAAAAATTATACATCAAATATATTTCACTTAATAAAGCATGGCAAATCAGAGCCGGCGCCAGCTTTTTTTTAGTGGTATGGCCAAGGTGAGCAGAAATCGTGGATCCAGGGAACTACTGCTCGCAAAGCAAGCGGTTCTTTTGCGACTCTGTACTCTCTAGAAAAAGATGACCTTTTTTAGCCATTCATAGTAAGCAATGCACCGTAAGCATTTTCTGCCACAGCACAGTTCCTGATTTAAATCCAAAATCCAACCTGAACTGAAATCTTGTATACTACCATAAACTAAACACTCACTGCTTTTAAAGCTATCCTTTTCCTCGCAGTTCTAAAAATTAAAAAAAAACATTGCTCTCCACTATTCTACATCTAATTCTGCAAATTAAACTATTGCCTGCAATGCACACTATAAAGTTGTTGCTCAAACGCTTCGCCATTGAGTCAAGAGAAAAAATAAAAACGCACCTACCACTCCGTTTAGGCAACGTTACCCAACCGACAAAATCCTCAAACCGTTCACACAATTCAACCCAACTTTCTCTGCGTGCCCTTTCTATCAAAAACATAATTTTCAGCAATTTTGTCCAGATCAAGTCTGCAACTCGTTCTTTGTGAACATGTAAAATCATCAAATCGTCTTTACGTCATGGTTGTACGCAGAGCTTCTGATTTCACCAGGGGTACGAAGACCGATACCGGACCCCAAGCTTTTGGTTCCCTCGTCAAAACTTGCGTAGCTTTTTAGTATAGTAATCAGAATATAATTAAAACACCTACCATGCTCAGATTTACAAATACATTAATTGTTATACTGGCAACCAATGGCGTAGCAACCCACTGGCTACTCTGGCTATAGCCAGGGGCGGCACGTTCTAGGGGGCGACAAAATGTAGTCGTCTACTGTAAGCAGAGATAATTGAAAAGAGATGAGGAAATTATTCAGACTGATTAAAATTTAGCTTTCTTAATTCCGTCAGTTAAGCCCCACGCCCCATAAGAATCTTCTTTGGCAAATGAGGGCGACACAGTCGATATTATTGGCGCCAATGGTTACAGCCATAGTATGCTCACCACCGCTTTGTCGCTACCTATCTTTCAATATTATTGCTTGACAATGGCCGCTATTTCAGGAATCTATTCGAAACGCGCCTACTCTAGCAAGCTGCAGCATCGTTTGCTGGTCAAGGTCCAGCCAGGGCCGGATTAAATGAACGCGAGGTCCCGGGCAAAGTCGTGAGCGCGAGGCCCTCTAAACGCTTAGCGCAACTGCGTAGCGTTTCACATGCCCTCGTTTGAATTTTGCAGAAGCACAGGTATTGCGGTGTGTTGTGTAACGTCTTCACTCACACACGCAAGGCGCTAGATTTAAACATGCATCGCAGTAAAGAGAAATACACAAATACATGAAAGAAGATGATGATATATACATGGCGGTAGTGGAGAGTATACGCTTGATGGCGCTAATGCATTTACTGTACTTTGATGAAATGCAAGCTATAAGACACACGCATGAATGACGCCATCATGCTAATTATAATGTAGAACTGCGATGACTTCCAAGTACATCGATGTATAAAATGCATGAGGGAGTGGGAGGCTTCAAAAGATAAAGGGCCATTTAGGCTGCAGACCTCCCATGGACGAAGCTGCTTATAGTGTAAAGGGAACAGTGTATAGTAGTTAGTAAAATTCTTTTGCTCATGGCATAAAATGTAATATGTGCAATGTAGTTATACGGTAAGTTTTTTCCACCCAGATCTGCTTTTAGTCGACGTGGGTGTCCAGATTTAATAATGAAACATTGCGTTAAGTGTGTTTTTTTTGAAGTGACAAATTCATCAACAAATTCAATGTGTTCAATAATATAAAGATAACTTTGTGATACTGATAACTTTATATTATAGTGTTTGCATGGGCACATCAGGTTAGAAAGTACGCATATCCAAAAAAGCAGAACGTGTTCAATCAGTTTCATATCTTCATACAGGAGCATTTTCGAGGTTATATATATCTAATGTTATCGTCTTTAATGTCAGTTGAAAAAACTGGTGACACAAGGTAAGGACTGATTGTTTGAATTTCGATGTTTCCCTATGCATACAAATTGAAAACAAATTTCAATTCGAGGAAGAAGGCATTTGGGATTATAACTTTTGTGGGATTTTAGATCCCGCTGCAGTTCCAGAATGCACAAAATTTTCAAGTTTACCAAATGTACTCCTACAATTAGTGAGAGATATCATCAACGGGGTATGTTACCAGCGTTATGGAAAACGTCTTGAGCAACAACAAAAAGGTCGTCCAAATATTAATGTTTGCGCTGCAGAAGAAAATTTGGAAAAGAAACTAAAATTACATCAGTATTCGATTATCGTCTACAATCAAATAAGCGCACTCATATGTTTTTGTTCGTAACACAAGCTTTCTGGGTTTTTATTGTATGAATATGTTTTTTTTTGGTATGCAGTATGGGTTTATTTGAAATCACTGAATGGGAGCCCATACAGCGTGGTACTGTTTGGTTCAATTCTTTTAAGTCACTCGAAAACGATAGCTTAAGTACCAGTTGTCAGTTTCTTTAAATGCACTAAACGCAGTAAGCAAAAATCTCTATAATTTTGACGCGTAGTCAAGAATCCAAAAACATGAAAAAACAGTAAAGGAGTGTTTTGATATTCAAGCGCGAGGCCCCGGGCATTTGCCCAGTTTGCCCAATGGTTAATCCAGCCCTGGGTCCAGCCCAGTGGTTCTCAAACTTTTATGAGCCGTGGGTCCCTTCTTAGATTAACTGGTGAATACTTTAATATATCCGTGACACTTGGGTTATGCAGTATCACGGCAAAACCATCTAGCGAAGGCCTCTTCTCGTGGCCCCCAAGTGGTGTTGAGAAACCCTGGTCCAGCCACTGCAGTTGCAGCTGGGCTTTTCAAACTATTTCCTGCAGCTACTTAGAAATCTCTACAGTAGTTAAGCTATAGTGTTGTGTTTTATTGATAGGAAAGGAAGTTGCTTACTTGATTAATACGTTCGCTCATCCGGTGGAGAAAGTTAATAGGTGACTGAAAGGCTGCTTATCTTAGGGTTTTAGTGTACACAGGTTTTGCTGAGAAAATGTGAGCGCTGTGTTGCAACTCTGGGTACCCAGTAATGGAAAACATTGTGCACCAATTGTTTTTCGTCTTATGTCGTCCAAATGAGCTAAATTTCACCCAGTTAATCGCATTGACTTTACTACAGTCAGGCCGTCGCCAGGATTTCGCAGCAGGGGAGCCAAAAATCACAAGGGGGAACATTTAAATACAATGTTGAATGTATGCAGCAACCGATACGAAAAAAGTCGCTTGCGACATGTAAGCTTAATTCACATTTAACTCGGCCCAGAAAGTCATACAGATATGAACGCCAAACCGGCCGAGCACCGTCATTTGCTCTGTTGTAATTTGGGCAAGGGAAGAGACAAGAAATAGCATATTTTGCAAATCACTAAAACTTCCATGTCCTTGTAGATTGTTCCCGCGTTTCACCTTTGCCCCCGTCTCCTCTTTCATGTCGCACAAGCTACAGCATATTCAAGCGATTTGCTGTACAGCAGAAATGAGCAAATAGACGATACAACGTGGCAATTGAGGCACAATAGCAGAAACAATGTCATCCTCTAAATCTCTCGGCTTGATCCGATAGTAATAGATCATAGCTTGAGAGTTAGTTAGTCAAAGCAGGACCAGAGAAGAATCAAAACAAAAGTCCTTTTGGCAGCACCACCAGTTGGTGATAGCACGAAGAAATTGCGAAGAAGTCTTTCTAAAGAAATGGTTCTACAAAACACTTAAGAATTGGGATAGAATTGTGAGATCTTGCTTACTATACTCAAAATTGGAGTGTGGGTTGTATTTTTTTGCGGTAAGTTGTTTCGATTTGGTAATCATCATTCTTTATTTGTTGCAAAGACGTCGATAACTTTTTTGAATTTGTTTGGCTTGCGACTGGCGTTGCCTATTGCATTTCTTGTCTGTTGACAAAAGCACGAAAATAATTTCTTCTTTGCAAAACGATTTGGACTACACTTTTTGTGGTGAACTATATCGGTCAATTGTCTCAATGTAGATTAATGATTGTTGCGGATTTTTTTCCTAGAAACACTTGCTATTTGCATTTTCCCTTCGTTAAGTTCTTCTTTTTTTGTGTTTCGGTTTCCTGTCACTCATTTTGAAAATTTTTGTTTGGCTGTTGATCGTCTTGGGAGTTGAGAAATGGTGACTTCGGTCATACCAACTCCCGCCCAATACAAATCTTGGGTTTGTTCGGAAATACTAATTGTTGAGGAAATGCTAAAAAATCGTTGTTGTTTACGTTCAAGTTTATTAATTTGTTGGCGCCTTATCATCTTTTTTTAGTTTGGAAACAGTTCAACTTAAGGTTTTCTGTTTATAATAGTTGTTACCTGCTCGAAAAATCTGCTGATATCATCATTTTGTAGCTATTACCAGCTGCAGTTGTGCGTTAGGCCCCGCGGCATGGTGTTCGGGGAGGTTAAGCAGTCGATAATTTACGCTAAATTTGGCGAAAGTTTTTGCAAAAAGGTCTTCAAAAACAAAAGATCATACCATGGTTGACTGAGCACGATGAAGTCATAAATATAACATCACTGCCCACGCTAGGGGGCGGCAGGTTCTGCTAGGGCCAGGGGCGGCAGATTGTGCTCCTACGCCACTGCTGGCAACTGGCTTACATTATAAATTTTGGGCTTGATTACAAAAAAAAATTGGCGTACGTATTTTCATCTTCCGGGGCCCCCGCAACTGATGTGCCCTGGAACGATTTTCCTCTTTTATCCTCTCTCGTAGGCCCTCATTGTACGTAAATAAGCTTTTACCACCTTTAGTGTTGAAAAAGACCTCTGATGTGTCAATTGCGTCTACACCCCTGAGCATGAACGGTGAATTCAGTGCGTAGTGAATTGGGGGAGTACAGCAAAGAACAGTTATTTAGGGTTTCCCATTTCTATCAGCAGTTTTGCGGGCAAGTTTCTTAAAAGTGAAACCTATTGTTGAGTAAGAAAATTGGTAGGGCCATGACCGTACCGGACGAATAGGTTGCGCCGGCCTTGCAAATGATAGACGTCTAATGTTCAAACATCGTACCGAGAAGAGAAACATACAAGGTTTATGAGATATTTGCAATCCAAATGTACTTCACTACAGAAGAGCTAGCATGTTTGCCACCGATGATTTCAAAAGCTTTTTATAAGGAAAACAAGATTATCAATGCAAAATTCTCAGCGAATCTAAGACGTAGATCAATTTTGTTACATTCTTACATTAGCAATGACGGATTTACGCATAGGCCAAATAGGCCATGGCCTAGGACCCCGCGCTTTTGTGGACCCCGCACAACGATCTTTCCTGTGACGACTCAATGTTAACTAAAATTTTGCAAAACTGCGCAGAGACATACACAATTTACCTTGAAACGGGCGGAAAATGTAACTTCACAATTTACCTTGAAACGGGCGGAAAATGCAAATGTCTACTCTAGATTCTTATCAGTAGCCTAAAGTAACAACAGGACAATATTGTGCATCTGGGCGTGAGAGAGATTCAGGCCGTCTATATAAAAGCGGTTACAAAAAATAATGAAAAAGAAAAAAACGGAACTTAATTGGTGTTCAATTTTCCACTGCCAAAAAGCTCGCAACAACACAAGACCGCCAGATACGGCAAAACTCCGATGAAAAGCAAGATTGTCAGTATAAGATCCTATGTTTGGTTGTTTTTACTACATTCCCGGCAAACAGAAATTGCTTGTTGAAACTCTATATGTTATTAACAGCTAGAAAATTTTCTTGTAAGCTTTACAGGGAAAAACGTGCCTACATTGGGCTTACTTCATATGGTTAACTAAGGGTGTTGCGACTATATTTTGCTTCTGTGCAAAACTTGTCTTCATGCTGTTTACCATCGGCCTATGGTTCAGTTCAGTTTATTCCTGAACCCCGACCAAGCACCGAATACATCATCAAAAATGCAGGGACAGGAAGCGACGGCCGTAGCTGTCATTAACTCACTGCCCCATAATGGCATAGAGCAGTGTTTCTCAAAGTGGGCGAAATCGTTCCCAAGGGAGCGATTTTGAGGGGCAAGGAGGGCGAAAAAAATAAGGGGGTGCATAGGAGGGGCGAAACAACACAAAGGGACGAAAATGCTCAACCACTAATCGAGTTAACATCAGTAGTCTACTCCTATGACTTGTTAGTTTCTTGCAAATTTTAATTTATTATGATAATCGTCGGAGGTTGTTGCTAAAGCAATTTATCTGTTGAATTTTTACTCTGGATCATCTATGTGCCTGGCTAATAGGCTACAGTGTGGATTATTTCAGGGCTACGGAGCCGTCGAAAAAATGACACAGCTCCGGCTCTGGAGGTCTTCTGTCATGAACAAGGCTCCAGCTCCTAAGCTCTTGTTTTTCATAAGTGTGGCTCCGGCACTCTCTTTTTTAATGGCTCCGTCTCCAGCTCAGGCTTATGTTCGTTTTCACACACTGATACCTCAATTGTCTTGGTGTGCCTCAAGTTGAATGGAAAATGAATTAAATCAAGTACACAAAATTAAGAGAATATACCAAATCTTTTTGAGTAATTTAATCTGGAAGTTTTTTACACGCAATGCTCTTACCATGAGGAAATCAGCGAACAAACAACAATCATAGGTTCAGACGATTCAGAGAACAGTTACCAGCAGACACGTAACTCAAGATAGGGTAATATAAACAATTTCTGGAAAGGCAGTCGCTGGTCTGTCGTCATTGTCTGAGGACCTTTGTTATTTCATATGACCAGAATCAAGAAGATGGCTGTTTGGAAAACTACACTTGTGTCCCAGCATTTCAACACAGAGCAGTCCCAATTGACCAAGTGTTTAACACACGTTGCATGCTTTGCCTGTTGGAGTCTTGACGATTCTAGCTAACAGCACTGCCCGGGAAAACCACGCAAAGAACGCAAAGTACATAGTCGACTCTCATGTGTTGTTTCCAACCTGCACACGTTTGCATTAACACAAATGCGAATATGTGTTTAAAAGCCATTTGTTTCAAAGAAATAGTATGACTTCTAGCAAGAAATTTACATTTGTTTTTTTCAAATTGCTGATAAATTCTGACTTCTTATCTTTTGCATTCATAATAAGCAGTGATGAATCACAAAGCACAATTTACCTTGCAAAGCTTAGGAGAAAATAAGACTGGTAACCGTGCTGAACATATATTTTTTTCCACAAATGAAAACTTCAAGAAATTCCACATTTGTTTACATTGATTTTTATACCTTTCTGATAATGTACTGCTAGGCAAAGTAATGCTAGTTCGGTACCAATTATTTATAACATTCATGCTATGTTACTGCTTGTAAACGTAAGCCTAATGGTTCCTAATAATACTTCCTACTTTAAAATGGCGAGCCGTGCATTTCACGCTTAAATCTGCAATGGTTTAACCATACTCCCTGCTACCAGCATGATTACACCAGCTGCAAAAGCTATGGATAGGCTATTTTATTATATAACTACTCATTAAAGCTCAGTTCTTTTTGGATCGCTACACTACTACAGACTCGGTTGAATCATGCTGGCTAGAAAGGAAGATGTTGTGGCAGTTAACTTTTTTCTTACTTCTACAACAGTTTTTCTCGACCATTTCGCTGAAGCGAGTCAAATCCAAACATATGATTTTGTTAGAGAGCTGCAAAAAAATTTTACCACATGTTAATCGACACGTTTTGTTTTATTGCACTAACGAAGTCTGTTACACAAAATATTAGAGGTGTTACTGAAAGACATTGTCTATCGACAGCAATCCTTACCCAGCAAAGAATCATCAGACACTTGACTCTTACAGAGTAGGCCTATATATTTCACCTACTAAGTGGGAATCATCAGCTTCTATTCAACGGCGGCGGAAGGTAAAAACAATTGGTATGGCCAGAGACCAAGAATTACGGAAAAAAGCGAATGCTCCGTGTTTGACCAGACATCAAAATTCAACCATATCTTTTTTACTGACCACTGTCACAAAGAAGCAGAGTCGTGTAATCAGAGGACAAAAAAATAATCAGACACTTCACACTTTTCCAAAAACAATTTGGCGTTTCTGATTTCTTGAAACAAAGTCTGAAGCTTTCTTTTGCACATTCAAACTTTCTGTACAATTTCTATGAACAGACAAAATCATTGGGTGGTTCAGTCTTTGCGCACTCGTGGTTGTTTGGAGGTACGTCTTCAAACGATGAAGAGATGAAAAAGAACGCTCTGCAGTGTTAACGCAGCACGTACATATGTTGCAGAAGTTTCGTAACTTCAGAAAAAATGTTGCAATTTAAGGTAATTGCAAGAATGCTAAAAACTAAGTCTTTCATTTTCACACTGACACCTATACTACATCACTTAGAATACCCAACTGATTAGATGACCTTGAAGCTTCCAGATCATCACCAAAATGCTTTTTCACGGCTTCCAAGTTTTCTGCGATCACGCACACTCTGTTTGCAGCCGAAATCAACAATTCCTTGCATTTTGCATAAAGAACAAACTTTACCTGATTGAATCGCTTTGGTATTTCACCACTGATGCTGTCGGCAACGTCGAAGTGTATCATACGATAATAATCTTTCGGCGAACTGAATGTAGCACATGGCCAGCCAGATTGCAGTTTTGGAAAACGAGGATCTGTTAGTTGCAAATCCTGAGCTTGCTGCACGGTCTTCTCCCAAAATGAGGAAAATGCAGCATGAGATCGAAAGCGCTGAAAAGTGCTTCATGTTACTTCAGCATTTTTTTAGGCTTCAGTTGCAGTTCTTCTTTTGAGCTAGTTGTCCAAACCACTGCTTGGCCGAACTAGCTCTCGGGGCAGGTGTTGAGCAGCCATTCGGTTGTCTCATCGTCCAGAACCGTCAGGCCATGCAGTCCATGGGGAGGTCGATAGATTGGACATTGGAGGACAATATGATCGACGGTTTGTTTTTTTGCGACACACTCACAGGCTGCAGAGGAGGCCATACCCCATTTGTACAAGCAGGAGCGGAAACGTCCAACACCGGTGAGGAGGCGGTTGCAGTGATGTCTCTACTCTGTAAGGCTGTACTCAACTGATCTGATAATGAATAAAACTTGGTGCAAACTGCTATGGCAAAAAACAAATCACACCTCTCAAGCTTTGCATGAATTCCACTTGCTTTGGTTTTAACTTCTAAGCACGTTACCTAGTCGTTACAAACAGCGATAGAAAGCAAAGTTTCCAGCAAAGCTTCGTGATTGTGCAAAACCGATTCGAAGGATTTCGCTTTGGCAGTCACATTGCAGCTGTCTTTGGAGACTTCTTTAAAAGCAGAGTACCTGCACACTACAGTTGCTATTGGGAACCCCTTTGAAATCAGAGTACTTACACATTGCAGTTGCTGTTCGGGCCCTTTCCAAGGCAGAGTACTTACGCATAGCAGTGGCCCTTGGGGGCTCTTTGAAAACAGAGTACAGTACTAACTTATTGCTTCGGATAAAATTGCATGAGCAGATAAAACGTTTTTCCCTAAAAGAGGAAAATTTACACACGAAACACCTCGAGGGACGCCCTTGTGCCCCTCGTGGCAAGTGCCTCGCTCGCCTCCCCTCAAACCCAACATTGCTATCTTCTGCTTTCAATGCATTCGTGATATCTGCCTCTGTGCCACTACATTTTCTGGAGTAGCTCTTGCTCTTCTGCTCTGTATGGGCTATCTCAGACTCGTGTTTGTTTGTTTGATGGCTCTAAAATAGCGGCCTGGGATAGGCTACAACAGATTTTGATTTAAACGTGGGGCGTGCAAGAAATAACTGTCAATAGTTTTAATTTTCTCAGAGGGTTTCTGTGCACTCATGCTTCCAAAACTATCCCACTTGTTTCTCACTTCCTGTGCTTGTTCAATCAACCACCTACAAGATTGCTAATACCAGCTAGTCATTACCTCAGTGTGGAATAACTCCTGTAGATTTGCGAGAGAACGAGCTGTGATGCAGCAATTGCTTTGTTTCTGAACAATCGACGGTCTGTGGATCAGGTCCTAACCCCAACGAAAGGTCGAACATGCTATGCGATTCTTTCTCGCTTAATTCATGTAACTTGCTTTCTGAATGTTTTGTTAAAAATCTACTTTCCAATGCTTACATTGGTATGGCCCTGGCCATACTGGCCATACCGCTTCCGCCGCCCTTGCAATTCAAAAAGAATCTGTCACAGAAAGATTGCTAAAAGCTGCACAAAGGATGCTTGGGAGCTGCATGCGGCTCTTAGAATAGTGTTTTAGAACCATTGTCCCACAAGTAACACCACGCCTTCCACCTACGATGTCACAGCCTTAGCGATTATTAAACCAAAGAAATATCAAAGGCTTGCAGAACCAATGTTGTAGTCTGGTGTCGTAACTCATAAAAATCGCATTGAGTGTGCTATAAAGAGCACACGGTAGTCTATTTGGCAAAACCGTTAGTATCTACGAAGGGACCCGTAGCCGGAGCTACCTCTCAAATAGCCACAGCTCCGGCTCCGTAATCCAGAATTATTTTCACAAAAATTCTGAACGTAATACTAGCATCGTAATGCAGCTGCTTCCTTCAGCGTTTTTATGGCTTGGTTCAGCTGTTTTATACTTTCTTTAAATAAAATTCTTTAAATTTGCTACTTTATGTTTGCTTTATCAGGCTTGAGGGGCGAAAACGACGTGTCGAGAGTGAAAAGGGGCGATGGAGCAAAAAAAGTTTGAGAAACACTGGCATAGAGGATGAAAAACACTATATTTTGTAGTGCTTGGAAAATGACAACTTCAAAACGGCATAAATAAAGCCCTGTGTCCACTGAATGGATTGTGCTTGTTTGGTTCATAAAATATGTGTTGACTATTACTATAAAAAAAGGAGTTCATGAACAGGTAATCAGATCGACAACTAGACCATATTTTCGAGGGCGGCAACACGGCCCCGCATGAAAATGAATATATCTGAAAAACAAACCTACTGAAAACGCTAGAAATAGCGGAAATTTGAAGCAGTGCAATGAATGTTCACCTCAACCCCTTTTTCATTTGAAACTCTTTCTCTTTCCAAACTGAACGCTTTCTTTAAAGTATCCTATTTTGGTCCGAAAATTTGGTCTAACATTCCGGAAAATTTGAAATGGTAATGGTTTATTGTTTCATATGACTCAGCCAATAAGCAGAAGCACCATAAAAGCCATCGCATGCAGTAAACCAACCATTAGTGAACATT
>JGI24022J15233_10004210_pt1 | contig 14743 bp, 11 predicted proteins | sample Ectturendosymbi2_FD_15233 | JGI IMG/M metagenome (IMG submission 15233) | reverse complement strand
ACTCTTGTTGAATGAACTCTAGTACAAATGTACCGTACTGGACTGTTGTATTGAGAGTAGGCTGTGTGCTTTCGCAAGTCATAGCGGCCAGCGGAGACTTATCTTTGAAGTTGAGCCTTACACCTTAACGTAATTTTACAAACAACGGTTTGTCACTACCATAATTTTACAAACAACGGTTTGTCACTACCAGTCACAGATGCAGTATCTTAGCTGTCACAGTCCACGGATATCTTCACAAAATTCAATAAATTTAATTTGCAATTGCAGTGGAATGATGTTAACCTCATTAAAGCCAAATCAGCAATCTCCTTCTTCGTGACCAAGTTTAATGCTGTTCAAACGAAATCGAGCCCGTCATTAACTCTACCAGGTTCCAAATCATAAACTTTAACAGTTTCCAACTGCTAAATGAGTTAATGTACTAAATTAAGTTTTATAGTGAAATGCATCTTTGCGCTCATTTTGTCTTAATCATTTTCAAACATATCAAATGACAATACGAAAAAATTGTGCTGATATGTGTGCTAGACATGGTAGGGGGGCGATAGAAATTTTTTTGTCAGAAAAAGGGCGCTAGCCAAAAAAGGTTGGGAAACACTGATCTAAACCATATAAGCGTCAATTTAAGTTCAATAGATTTGCTGATATAGGAACGTAAGTTATACAGTTTATAACTAGATGCAAAATAAATGCAACAGAATTGTAAACATTTAATTTAGAACTTTAGTCTTAACTGGTATGAGTTAATAACCATATTGCTTGTAAACTTGGCAATCGTGCAACGTGCTGCAGGGCCGCATCCAGCTGATGTTTTCAGTAGGGGCAAAATGATTGTAACGTGTTGTTGGAACCACTAACCATGTGTTTGAAAATTTCGGGGGAAGGGTGCTCTTGGTTGCGGGCCAGACGTGCTGCGTATAAAGGCGCCGTTCTTGTAACTTTTTTGGCTGCGAATAAAACAAAGATAAGCCATTTCTTAAGGTCTTTCCAAATGCGATCTCATAGCAACTTGTCTATTTGTTAGGTAGCTAGAATGCTAGACGTCTGAAGATATATCCAAACATTTGAGGTCTTTCAAAGTAATTTCCTTATAGTGCATAATAACCTTTAATGTGTATTTTGCGTCTTAGGTTTGGAGGGCTTTAGTTTTGTTAAAATGACGTAAAATAGTAAACCAACTGATTCCGAAATTTCAAAAACTTAACAATTTACGAATTTCACGCAAAAAGGATCATTTGTTGCAAAGATCACCTACAATGGGAGAGTTTTTAATCTAAACAGTGATCTGGCCTAGCGCAGAAAAATTGAGTACCTTTTTTCAATTATGTTTTTGCTCAAAAATTTAGGGAAACCTATAATTTAAACTGTATGCTGATAAGCTAGTGTAACATAATCTCGCAGATGTGAATTAGGGCGCAATTTGAAACTTTCTGAGCAAAAAGAAATTGCCGATTTCTCAGAAGAAAGCAGCTTGGTTAATTTTACAAGTGCTTCCCTTCATAGTCCCTGTAATTGGGGAAAAATAATTTCTAGTGCTGCAGATTCAGGAAAATCTGTGATTTAAAGATCATCAATTCGCTACAAAATTTTCGGTAATGAAGTATGATATTTAGGTTAAAGCGAAGTCATGACAGACATCTCGTTTGTGTTATCGGCAAAAAATTCATTGAGTGAAGCGGCAAGCGTCAGAGCAAAAGGCATGCAGGTGATGCGAATGCACAAAAAAAAACGTTTTATCGATTGTTGTATTCTTTTATTTCTTAAATGGGAGTTTACTGGCTAGTGGGATAGATGAGTGCACGTCCCTGAATCTGATAAGCTGGATTTGAATTCCTGTCGGGTCACGCTGATGACTTGAAAAACGGTAAGTGTAGTCTGTTCTTCCTAGTGTTCGGCATTAAATGAATAGGTGCAGCGAAAGTTTCACGCGCGGTGCTGCCATTGGCCTACAGCCAGTACAGCATTCACTGCGAAAATATCTTCGCAATCAATGGACAATTCAATTGCCAGCATAGTCTTCAACATAAAAGTAACCTGAAGAAGGCATTCTACAAAATCTAAATTGCGTTTTTTTAGAAATCAAGGAAAGTTGCAGTAATTGCTGAGAACAAAACATCTGTAAATTTGAAGCAATGAAATTTCTGTCTTTTTGTCAAAGCTGTAGTCACGTTGATTTCAATCTATGTGCAGCAAGACAACTACATTAGGAGTTTTGATCATGCCAAAATGCAGCTCATAGTTTGCTTGCATACAATTTAACATATTTGGGGTAAAAATTTCAAACTTAACTACAATGCAAGCTTTTTCCGAACATTCACATTCAACGAAAACTGTAGGTATGTGGAGTGAAATCCCAATAACACGACCATCCACTAGATGGCATTCAAATGGTAATATTAGCGGGGTGATTTAGAGGTAGAACTTCTGCAGGTAATCATTCGCAATACGATATCTTTGGGTATTGATGCACTCTATTATGTAGGGTAAGGCTTGAGAAGTGAAGGTTTAGCAGTGGGTTTGGAAAAAATGCAAGAATTAATGGAATTCAATCACGCTTTTTTGAATTTTTGCTTTTATGTTGATTCTTTGAGGAAAAATCAAACCACTGTACTACGTGTATTATTTTAGACACTCGTAATGAAACAAAGTAGTTCATGACCATGAAACAAACTGCTTATCAGGACTTTTCCAGTTAAAGTTTTTCAAAACAAAAATACTTTCTTGTGAAACATCAGATTGATTCTGTAACTGTCTTCACTGAGCTTTATTCGGCAATTTTTAGATTTTTTTTATAATTTTCTGTGCTTTTTTGTGGAAAAGCGCTGTAAAATTTCACCATTTTCTTGGCGGTGCCACTCGTGTAACCTGTTCTGAAACAATGAAGAAGACTTCAGTGCTATTTTGTGTATAATAATTCTACAGTGAAGACTAAGTTAAACCGGCAATTTTATTCAGTATCAAGTCTACACAATTGCATTTCGATGGCAATTACCTGCTCACCCTCACTGAGACATTTCGCTTCCATATGTAAACTGAGATCCTATAGGAAACTTCGAAAGCGGCAAAAGCAAGGGTGAACACAAAATACAAGGATGTACAAATATTTACCTCCGGTTTTTCACCGGAAATATCACTTTTTTCGTATGGGTCGCGATCAATGTCATAAAGCTCCAACCATTTCATTGGCTTTTTCACTACTTTCAAGCCCGACTCTAATGGAGCTGTCCACAGTTTTCCTGAAACAGACACATGGCTCATGAATGTTATTGTAAATACTTGTTTTTTTAACATTTTACAAAGATTAGTTTTTCCGAAGTTAAGTTGAACTGCAAAACGTACAAAAAAATCATGCATTTGCCCGAAGATAAACGGCTAATAAAAAAACTAAAAGTGTTTGTGCGACAAAAAATTGCTCCCTATGTGCCTTAAAAATCGTGATTTTATTCGAGTACACACAACATTTGCATAGTTTCAGACAAAGCTGAAGAACGTTTTATTGATGCCAGCGCAAAATACCAGCCGTAAGACCCAAGCCGCACAATGTGAAAAATCTTCACGGAAAGAAATAGCCTATCAGAAGGTGCCCTTTAACACGGTTTTCAAGCAATGGGATTGCACTATCAATCAACTTATTGAAAGTTTAAAAAATGTAACGATGAAGGAAGTTTCACTGCTAGCAAACCACACTTTTCTTACGAACATATTTCACACTTTGTTTAAATTAAACAATCTTTTTCATGATTCTGCTCAAGTTTTCTTATATCAATTAGTTTTAGTCTTTGGAATGTCGTCAAACAATTTTGTTTGCAGTGTCGACTTCGCTCTTGTTTGGAAGATGAAGTTGTACTGCAACGGTGCTTGGTACACTTTGACTATTCCTTCAAGCGCCTCGTAGGCAACAAAGTTGTTTTGACAGTACCAATTTTTAACTGATATTAAACTCATGTATTCTGAGTTTGTGAAAAACAGCTAAAAGGTCAAAGTATGCAAATTTACTTTTATTGTTAAATCTATTATTGTGCATTTTGTTGGAAGTATCAAACTTTTTGCAGAACTCAAAATAGGATTATTACTTCTGGTTTAGAAGAGAAGTAACGATAAAAAAAGGTCATGGAAAATTTTTCTCCCGTTGATGCATATCTGCAGCTTTTCATCATAAACACTTTTTCTTTGCAGAGAGAATCTCAAAACGACTGGTAAATTACGTTTTTTTAATAAAACACTCAAGTACTTTTAATTTTTAGACTTTTTCTTCCTTCATAATTCTCCTACCTGTAAGAATTTGCAGTGGTTTTAGAATGCGTTTTTTCAAACAGTTACTTTGCTTGAATCTACCTGCGTACAAAAATACGCCCTGCACGATGTGAAGCATCCAATGATACTATCAATAAAAATGGTATGACTTTGAAAAGATTTTTTGAATAACATCAAAGAATGTCACCTCTTCTGTGGTCTTTTCCTGTCTTCAATTTGTATCTTCCTCTTCGATAAGTAGAACGAATTGAAAGATCAAATATAGCCATCTCTTCTGGATACAACCGCTTTAACTTTTTTGTATCGCGTTTCCTTGGTGGTGGAAGAAGAAAATGAATGATGCTTGTTCTGTTTGTGTCAACGTTTGGAAACCTTAGAAGATTATAATTGTATGTACGCTGGTTATGCTTCGCACTGATATTTTCTCAACACGTTTGTCAAGTAATGCGGAGTCGCAACTTTCGCAGTCAGTCAAAAGTATGAAAGCAAACAGCTGTGCCATCCCTGAATGCATTTCATTTTAAGAGGTAGCGCTAGTTTTGAAAAAAGTTAACGTTAAGATCTATGGATATACATTGCCTTCTTTGTCCTCTTAATCCTTAAGCGTTCCGGTCACCGCAAGCTTCGAGAAACTGGTTAGTTCCAGTCACTGTCAACAAACTTGCTTTAAACAACAAGTTTCCCTAGATTGTTCAGGAATGACAAAGTGTATGTAAAATACACATGCTTTCAGATAATTATCTTTTTCATTGGTTAACCAAAAGGACTCTGGAACACAAGGTCCTGATGGGGATTTGCCCGCTACCCTCCGAAAGAAACCGCAACCAAGACCGGCGGGTCTTTTTATAAACACGGCAAAAGCATTTTTCGGTAATATATTAATATGAATATCTCATGAATTTATTGTAGCCTTCTACAAAACGCTTCAGTTCAAACTTGTTTCCACATTACTTTTCTTGCTTAGACTTTCAGTGAAAAATGTGAAAACATCATGCGTCACCAACGTTCATGCATTTCTGCATTGACTAATGTGAAAGTGTTATACAGCAATGAATAAAAAATACTACTACACATTATTACAAAAGTAGCACATATCAGGAATTTACTTCTTTACAACTGGTTGCCTCCCACTTTGTCATTCCCCCTGCCTTTCCACTAATCCGACGTCCCAGAATACTACGTAATTACTCTGCTGTGTTAGGTTTGTGCCAAAATAAAAGTAGGGGCTACGGATTTAGGCAGAAGCTTTAAATTTTCTCCTACAATTTTGCATTTATTATCTCAAGTAACTCCGGTCGATGAATTCATGGTCAAATGACCAGATATTTCGAATGCTTGTTCTTTCAAAACGTGTTGCCTTTTATAATTCAAGTCCCAATTTCTCCACACAATTTGTCCCGTCGACACCTATCCACGGTTCATATTAGTGAACCAAAAAATAAAACGTGTTAAGAATACTGCGACAAATGAAAATGGCATCGCGTTTATAAAAACTGAAACAATAAAGGAAAAAGCGAGACCACTGAAATTCTAAAGAATTACAGTAGAGAGATAGACGGAACTTTTTCAGATGAGTCAACAGACTGAATCATTCCGAGTTTCAAGACAAGATGTGACTCGACGAAATGTTCTCATGTGATGTAGAAGTAGGATGTTTCTGGCTCTATCAGTGTTTAGCCAGGGATCCGAAAAGTAATTGTAGTAAATATGGAGTCAATTGCTCACGAAAAAGCCGTTTATAAAACACAAAGATCTAACCTGATGGAGTCCCATTGATCATATCCATCAATTCCGTCCAATTTCTGATTACAATTCACCGCTTTCAAAATCGTAGGCAACCAATCAGTGATGTGCATGAGATTCTTATTGACGTGTTTCTGAACGCATCGGTGATGGACTAGGGCTGGGACTCTTATCCCACCTTCGTACAAGCTTAGTTTGCCTCCTCTCAACGGATAACTGCTCGCATATGGTATCATACCTCCATTGTCTATATAAAAAATGTTTTAATCAAGTCACAGTTTTGCTTCTGCTGCGTGAAATAACATTTTAAATATGTTGAAATTATGCCAGTGCAGGGGCGTAATGAGTGGGGGCAAGGGGGGAATAATTCCGCGGGCGCCCAATCACTATGGGGGCGCCAAATCACTGCGGGGCCTCCGAAAAGCACCAAAAATGTCATACGTATTTTCTCCAGTACGGTAAATTTGCTTTCGAAAGAGCTCAGGTTTGAACATGGGAGCGCCAAACTTGTTTCTTGCCCCGGGCGCCATCGAACTTCGTTACGCCCCTGTACCAGTGGATTGTTAACACCCTTCACTGGCAAGAGCTCAAACTTAATCGTTTCGGCAAAGCCACTTACTTCAGAATTCCGGTTACCGTCAACCAAATAAGGCAAAATGCGTTTGGCGTACAGGAATATTGCTTGTTTTTGTACAACTATTTATGGGTAGTTAGTGTTAAGAAGACGTATTTAACCTTACTTTATAAATTTCAATTTCACGCATTTTCATTTACAAAAGCAAACCAATCTCCTAGCAAGCTGCTTGTAATTTGGATAATTAATACTAAGAGAATCAATTCAGTCTTTACCGGTGATTATACCGATTAAAGCAACAGGCACTTGAATGTGAACTATTGGTATATGTTCAGAGTGTATTGCATTGCATAACGTCTCCACTTCCACACGTAACGCAGTAGACTTAAGCATAGATGGCAGTAACAAGGAACATACAGATACACGAAAGAAGACAGAATAGATATGTGGCGGAAATAGAAAAGCATAAAAGCATGGCGCTGACATGGTTACGTTGAAGAAACACAAGCTTGGGTGTGGGATACTAGTATAGAACACGCTCACTGATGGCGCCAACGCGGTTGCTGTGATGTTTAGCACCGCTGCGTAGTGCTGTGATGAGTTCCAAGTAGACCGATTGATTAAATGCATGGAGGGGTGGAAGGTTGCGTAAGACCAGAGGTCATTTGGACTGCACAACCCCGAGGGCAAAGTTTGGTTAATAGAAGTAAGCGAAAGCCTTTGCTCTGAGCATAATGTTTAATATGTGCAATGCGTTTGTATGATCAATGAAAGAAAAATGCGGCGATGCAGGCAATTCAAACCGCCAGAAGAAATTGGCTGAATGTTGCCACACAAAACTTTTGCAATTTTCACATACATTGTAAGCATCCATGATAGATAGAGAAGGAAATGCGTCACGACAGTTGTGTACTAGTGCAACGTTGCAATGTGTGTCACATAATTCAAGCAGGCTGAGGACAAGGCGTCCAATCGCGCGTTTAGGAAACGCATTTTCAGTGGATGTGATGATTCATGCATGGGAACGGAAATTCGTTTACTGCTCGGTAGATACATGGGTCGCAATGCGATTGGAAACGAAAGGCATCCCACTACCTTGTACGAGAGTCTAGTACAACCAACTTTAATGAACGTAATAAAAGCAAACTAAGTGAGATATGATAATAATATCTAATGAAAATATTTTTATATTAACAGTATTATAGAATCAGTGCACTTGGTTAATGCACACCAACAAAAAACGAAAACTACCAACAATGATTGTGGTACCCGAGCAGCACATTAAAACACCATTTATTTTTCTTTGGAGCATAAAACTGGGAAAGACTTAACAGTTTCATCAACATTAAAAAAGCCTTCAAAAAACTATACATGTTTTATTTCGAGACGTTTCGGATTATTCCTAATCCATCTTCAGTCAAAAAAAAGATTATTCTTAATCCATCTTCAGTCAAAAAATCTCGAAATAAAACATGTATAGTTTTTTGAAGGCTTTTTTAGTGTTGATAAAACATTTATTTTTCATTTCTAAAAGAATTTCTAACCAAATTTCTATTGCAGTGCATATCAGCATTTTCGTACCTGAGTTTGCACATGATTTTGGTAAACTGCCGAGTTTTAGTTACAGTCTCCTGTTATACGGATGTGTTCTGTGATGAGTTTAAATTAAGTGTTTAATGTAGCCAGTAACTGAGATTTGATGTATTTATAAATGAATTTGTTCACTTAAAGACTGTAAGTATCTTTTAGTTGCAGAATTTTTTGCGTTTTATAAATGTTAGTTATCTGTCCTCCTCTAGTCGAAATTTCAGGTGAGTTCAAGCCTAAAGTTTGTTTCTTGCCGAGGTGGTTGTGGTTGCGGTTCTTGCCCGAGGAGCGCTACAGCGATTCACTTAGTGGCCTTTTGGTGGAGTTATTGATAGTGACATTGTTTTATATTTTTAGCAGCGATGTGAAATATGTCTCAAATATTTTGTTGCAGGTGATGTAGAGAATTAATTAGATTTCAGGGTCTATATTTTATGAAAGTACCAAAATTAAATGACTTAACGGTAATGCAAACTAAATTGATGGAAGATGCTCTGATTGTGTTCAAATAAAACACTTCACCAACATCAAACCCTAAAAAAACCCTGGCTTTGAATATAAAAGTTGTGCTTTTCATCATTTTTCCCGAAGGCCTGGAAACGTTATTGGTTCAAGAATTTTCCTTAGCCAGCACTGAACTTTAACAGGTCGTGTGGTGTTTTTAGTCAAAAACTGTTGACATTGTTCTGATGGTGCCTGTGGCATATGAGTGGTATTGTGTTTGTACCTAAAGAGCCAATTTTTGTTGAAAACAGCTCACAATCGTAGTTGAGCTCAATTAAAATCGGAATCACGTGACGTTCCTTGAAACCTTCTCTGGAAAGATTTTCTCCCCACAGTGCAAAACATCTCAAATATCAATATGAAATAGAGAACGCATAGCGCTAAACATAAAATAGCCAATTTCTTTTGCTGAAGATAAACGGGTAATTATTAATACAACCTCTAGATAGCATGCCTCATAACTGTTGATATTCCTGTGTAAATTGCAACAGTAGCGTGCAAGATTTCGGCTGTTAGAATTGGTTAGAAGTGTTGTGCTTTATTCAATAAGAAAAAAGCTCACCTGAAGTGAAAATGAACAGCGTGTTTTCCCACATGTCGGCTTTCTTCAACTCGTCCACAATGTGTTTCACTGCACGATCCAAAGCGTACACCATTCCAAGAAGATTCCGCCTTGTGTGATGCACAAAAAGAAACGGGTATAAAATGTTTGTGAAGTACCCTTCTGGAATTATTTGTGAGCAAACAAATTAAATATTTGGTTGATTTTGTATCATTCTGATTGCTTTCATGATTTGCCGAGACAGTGCCTGGTCAGCTGGAGGTTCTTGCGATTTTTAATCAAAATGTGCTTGTTCCTTGCTTGATTTCAAATTCGAAACTCCAGCTTATGGGCAAAATTTGCAAACAGCGTCTTGACTTTGACGTTTATTTTGCCCAACAGTTGTTAGAAGAGCCAATAACACATGTAGTTTGCAAATGCAGGATTCAGAAGTTGAAGTTTATTGATATTGTGCATTTATCACTCAATGAAACACAACAATTCCACACACGTAAGCGTCGACTTCAAGCAATTAAGTCGCAGCTCTGCGTACCCTTGTGAAAAAAGCGAGCAAAGTGCTGCCGCAGTAAGGATTACATTTTACTAAAGTTTATAAACATGAATCGGAATCGGGTAAATTTGCATTCCATTGATTTCTTAAATTATAAAAGCGAAAAAGCGCCATCGGAAGGTTCGGTTGTCTAAGACTATCATGATTTATTTTATTCATGTCCCAGTGGTCCAATCCTAGCATCCCAAACGTCCCTATGAGTGGTGACCAGAGCCGTTGCAGTGAAAGATTTTAGATGTAAATAAAACTGTCGAAACATGTCTGAGGATAGGATTGAATTTTTGCGTTAAACTATGCAGAATACACCAAAGCAAAAAAGCATTACTCGATTATGAATGTGTCGACTGTTTTTCCGAAACAAGAGAAAATGTCAAAAATTGTCCCATTGGTTCCACATCTACCTACAATGAAAATGTCTAAGCCTGCATTACATTTGATGGTAAAACAAGAAATCTAACAATTCGTCGCCCCAACAACGTCGTACGCAATACAACAGTGGTGCTTGACTGGCAATGTCTCTACTTTGATCCATTCGGAATGAAAATACGTTTGACATAGTATCTCAAACAACTGTGCTTTCACGTTGTTTGAAATTTCATCTAATCTTCTTGAAATCGTGATGTTGGAAAAATTAATTTTTAAGCTTCGCTGCGCATTCACCATCCAAAGCTATCTCACAAATTTCAATCGCTGCTGATATAATTGAATTTTCGGCAATCGTGTGAGCTTTCTTGTCTCGAGCCACTCTCAGTGCGAACATTCCTCACTGAGGACAAGTCATATGATTAATTCTAACGTCATAGCCGCGGACTGCGAGAATCGATGTAAACAATTTTTGACTGCAAATTTTAAGATGGCACAGCAACCAAGATTTACGATTGCAAAAGGTTCTGAAATCGTTTCGATTACGAATCACTGCCGCATTTATTTGGGACAGTGTACATGGGCTACTGCACAACAGTGTTTCCCAAAATGGGGTACGTGACGACTGCATAGAAAATTCTTTGAAGATATGATGAAAAATGAAGAGTCGAACATATGAATTGCACAGTAGGCCTACACTATCACGAATAATTGTCGCAGTGATTCGAGTTTGCCTGTAAGAAATACCTGCGAGGATTGATAAATTCTGCAATAACAAGCTATCCCATCCATCATATTGATATCAGAATTGTACAATAAAAGATAAATCAGTGTCTTTCATTTTTTTTCTGTTAACCTTTCCGCGCTGATTGGGCGGAAAAAAATTGACGAGACATAAGATTGGGGTCCGAGAAAAAAGCGTTTCACAAATGGGGTCCGTGGCCCAAAAGGTTTGGGAAACCCTTCTATACAAGTTACAGTAGGCCTACATGTTTCATATTTTTTTTGTTATATCTTCACGGACCCCCTGTGCAGCTGCCATCGACCACTCAGTGGTCCGCGGACCCCAGTTTGGGAAAACCTGATTGAGAGTCTCTTGGATGTTTTCCATCTGCGCTTGTTCCTTGCTTGATTTCTAATTCAAAATCCCTGGGTTGTGGAAAAGATTTTCAAAGAGTTGATTTTTTTTATCACTTACAGTATTTTGCGCCACGATTGCAGTGTTTAGAAAGAGCCAATAGTACGCCTAATTAGAAGCTGCGGAACACAAGGCGTTAAAAGTTTATAGAAGTTGTGTTTTCAGACCTCAGAAAGTTCCACGCTCGTAAGTGTCGATAGCAAGCATGCGATTTCGATAGCACTTTTGTATAGTGCTATGAAAGCAAACGAAGGTATTTGCTGCGGTCGATGTTCGTATTAAATATTGCGTCGGTTTGATTCCATCAGCTTCTAATTTAGGGCGAAAGGGGGCATCTCTGCTTGTTAGATGTTTAAATCCAAACTGCACAGATAAGTTAAGGCAGAAGTAGTTTTTCAAACTGCGTTATCACCTTTTCGTCAGTTCTTCAACTTTATCTTCATCAGCATAAGTTTCCAGAAAACCGTGAAAAGCTTGCATGTATTTTTCAGGTGGTTCCATAATCGGCGTGTGGACTGATTGGAACGCAACGTATAAAAACAAAGGCTGAAAAACAAATTAGTACTGCATTATCTTGAGTTTAAAATTTTGGGAAAAGAAGGACATCGTCCCCTGGCTGCTCTTCATGAAGTTAAGTTTATAAATGATTTATCGTATTTATTGAAAATCGCAAAAAGACTCGCTTTAAATTGATAAATCGATAAGCATCATCGTTATCCCGCACTGCCGTTTCGCAATTTGAACTGTTGGCAAACTGACGAAATTTTTTGTAGCGTGCTTGAGACAGCACTGGAGCACAAGCGATTAGAGTTAAACTAAAAGTTCGAACTTTCACCATTTATGTGCGTACGTTGCAATTAGATTCTCAACAAACTGCTTACTCGATCTAAAAGTAAAACCCATCTCAGCGTCCAAATTTTCGGTCGATAAATTAGATATACAAACGTTTCCATTCTCTTCATTCGTAGAAAATACCTGTGTATTAAAGTAATCCATGGCGAGATCTGCAGTCATTCTTCTAAAAAAATTAACTGACCTTTCAGATGCTTATGGGTAAACTAGGCCAAACCGCTTATCTGCGTATCATCATGCACATTTGAATGAATTTATTTCGACATTCATACAGTACGTATAAAAGCGAACAGAAATATAAATGGGCTTAGCAGTAAAAGAGCAGTAATAAATCGACCTCATCAACGTTATGATTGCGAACTATATTGCCAACTTTTGCCGATACAAGTTCGCTTTCGTAAATTCCGCTTGTTGCATTAACTGGTCCATTATTGTCCATCAGATCATACCCGACGCCCTCCTGGTACCTTGTGTAATAATCATCTGCTGGAACAAGGTAACCTGTGGGAAATCAAGAGACAGTTACAAAGGCTCCCACTGTTGAATGATGCTCTCGGAAATAAGGTCTTTACAATTTATTGTCAAAAATCACAACAATTTAACTATTTACAAGAACGAAAATGCCGTTGAAGTATCGCTGTGCCAAATCATCACTATGTGAATAATGACAAACAACAATGTCCGTGAACAGAAAACAGTTTTGATTTTGATTATTGTTCCTCATCTTCTCTTTGTTTATACTGTAGCTACGTATTCTGATGATATGGTTTATATTCTCAACAAAACCAACTATATTCACTTAGCACACGAAGCCTTTGGGTGTGCTTAATAGGAAGAAACAACAAAACACGCCAATATTTTTGCGCAGCAGATATCTCTTGAACCCGGTCAGAAGCTTACTTTAGGTTTACGACCTACCCCTTTAAACACAGCTGATCACGACTTTCCTTTTTCTTAAAAAATTAAGTAATACAATTGGGATTTAACAAGCTTAGAAACCTTTCTGTTTATTAAATGAAGTCATCTAAAATTTCTACAGATTTTCTAAGCAAAGTTTGGATTTCACTTAAAAGTGGTAACTTTATTCTGCATTTCAGCATTTATACAATTGTCACTTAATGCAAGAAGTATTGTCACTGTGTAGGTATTGGAAGGCGCTGACATAACAAAATAATGTGCCGTAGTAAAACGGTTAAAATTGTACCATACAACCGGGTGTTGTTTTACTAATTGTTTTTTTTAATGATGGAAGTCTATTTAAATCTTAAAAGGTCAACATACACACCTCTAATCACTTACCATAAAATGTGTCAAACCCTCGATTTTGTGGCAAATATTCAGTCCTTGCATAACCGAGGTGCCACTTGCCAACCATGTGAGTTGAAAAGCCACACTTTTTCAAGTAAGAAGGAAGCAAGGTTTCTTTCATTGGCAAAACATAATCGGTGCAACTGTGTCCTCCATGCACTTGCGTTCCAATTCTTGACTGGATGCAAAATTTAAACGACGCAACTGTTAAACGCGCTAAAGCAGAGGGTTCAGGCTTAATTTTATCAATGTTTCGGACCGATTGGGCCTGCATACAAAAGTTTTTCGCAACGACGGCCGTTTTTCTGGCCAGTTACTATTGAAGCAATCGAGTTGACGAAATCTTCAATAAAAAAAGATTAATTGTGAATTATTTAGTCATGTTTACTTTGCTACGTCACCAATACCCGTTAGTTGCGCATACCTTGACTTAATCGGTAAATTTTGCCATCGGGCCTAAATCGGGCTTGAAACATAAATGTCGGGTTCGGGCCAGGTTCAGGCTTGTGCTTTCGGGCTCGAACTAGTTTCGGGCTTCAAAATGAGGCCCGTTTGCAACTCCGCACTAAAATAAACAATTGTCCCAACAAATGGTTGGTTTAGAATCTAAAAATCTCGCAAAATCATTTTGAACGTCTATTTGGTAAATGAAAATACCGAAGCAATCTGGCACTTTTCTTCTTGTTCTTGGCCACGACTTTCATTATCTGGTTTACCATATACGCAATAAGAAATGAAATGGAATACGCTAGATTTCACAGAAAAATGATAGATTGGATTTTTGAAATGTCACGTTTGCTTTTGAAAAATAGTGAAAGCGTTGTTTGTATTCGTGCAAAAAAAACGAAATATTTTATCTTGCCATTTAGCTGTTATCGCACTGCGAAATCACGAAAAATCATAAAAGCTCTTTCAGTTTTTCTCACAGGATATCGTCCAGTTAAAAATGCTCCTCTTGTTGGCGCACAGATTTGTTGTGTGTAATGGCTTTGTAGCTGTGCCGAAGATTCTGAAACACACAAAGCCAAAAATCTCGACAAATTTCGAATAATCGCATAGATCTGAAAGGTTTTATAAAGTTTTAAAATTTTTTTCCTATGGTATTTTAGGATTAAATATCCTGACTAAAATAGGCAAGATGGAGCTGGATAATAAGCATGAATCAAAATGACTTACTGTAGCGTGTTATCAAAAGTCAGTCCATAGTTCAGTTCAGTTCAGTTTATTTATGCATCCCGACCAAGCACAAAATACTTTATCAGGAATACAGGGACAGGAAGCGACGGCCGTAGCTGTCANTTACGT
>JGI24022J15233_10004207_pt1 | contig 14747 bp, 4 predicted proteins | sample Ectturendosymbi2_FD_15233 | JGI IMG/M metagenome (IMG submission 15233) | reverse complement strand
AACCATTAGCGAACATTAGAGCAAGTGGAAACACAATGGCACAATAGTTGATCAGTGTAAACAAAGAGGGGCGCTGTGTCATATAGGATTGGCGAAAGACCATGGCGGTCGTCTCGTCAACCAATCCCGCTCGATTTGTCAGCTCGATTGAAATTAAGTTCAACAATTTTCCTATATTTGTTTTGCTACAATATGGCACCGAACTACCAAAAAAACGGTGTTTAAAAAAAATCAGGAACATTAATTATATAGTTGTTGATCTCATGATAAATGCGTTGCAAAGCATCTGAAACCTTGATAAGAACAGTTTGCATGTCTCCGAGCGCCAATGTGCACCCTCATCTTTCCGTTTACTTTTTTCTTTTTTTCCTCTTCCACTAGTCGATCCCCGTATTATGATGGGTGAACAATGTTATAGTTCGGGTGCTGTTAAAGTGTTTTACTCCATTTCAGTGTTGGTTGTGTGCAAACACCCATTTTTTGTGCTCTTGTGTTGTTCGACTCTGCCTGTGATACAGACCACGAGTGTGCAATATTATTATTATTAATAATAATATATTCCTCACTGAAAGATATTGATGATGTTCAGAGACAAGTGGAATCGCTATACTGTGCTGAAAACAAGCTCAGAGGCACTTTCAATCAGTGTACTCCGGCAGTAAAAAACACGCTATTTTGTTTCTATTGCACGCCAGTGTATGCTTGCCAGTTGTGGAACTTGTGGTCAAGGTTGCCAATTTGACTTTTTTGAAGCCAGATTTTAAAATTCTGACTTTTTTTGAACACCTTTGGCTTTTTTGGAAATTAAAAAAAAAAACAAAATCTGGCTTTTTTCAGTCAGAAAGGCTTGGCTCTGGAAAACATTGTCTGAGCTGCATATTGATTACAAATCTCTTCTGAAAAAAGTCTATAGCCTAACCACCATATGCAGAGTGCACAAAAAAATATTGAAAATATTTTGCTGTTGCTCTAAAAATGATCGATGTTATTGATAAGAAACAAATGTACCACAATCATATGTAACTACAGGGAAAGAAAATGTTTCTAAGAGTGGAACTGTATTGCATCAATGTTTCTGACCAGTTTTAATGTCTGTTTTGTGTTTGGTTATCATTATGCATATTTTAAGTGTATTTGCCTTAAAACTGCTGTCTGACTTTTTTTGGGACAAGATCTGGCTTTTTTCACAGAAGACAGGTTGGCAACCCTGCTTGTGGAGCAAATACACATAGATTACCAGTATGAAGTGCTTACGCCCTGCGTACAATTAATGCGTACCGAATTATGCATTACATAACCAGACACTACTATTAATGACCTAATCCTTCATATGTCAATCTATTTTGAGACATAAGCTTGCTAGGGATAGTTGATGATGCAAAGCATTAAAGTAATAAAAAATGTCATCATGACTCAATTCTATTTCTTGCTTTGCTAAATTTTACATTCTTTTAAAATTCAATCCAATGAATAATTTATTTTACATTGTGATTGTTGTGGTTGCTTGCTTCCAGAGCAGATACATGAGAACATACGGATATGTTTCTGATTTAGTATTAGCTACTATCTGCAATCTGAATCTTCCCTCACAACTTTTTACATTGAACATTTGATAACTGTAAAGGGACATAGCAGGTTTGATATGATGTAATCACTTGTTTTGGCTTAAATGTCAATGCATTTTATGAAACTGACATCAGTGTGGTAAAGTCACAATTGCTTGGTAGTGAGTTCATTTTCCCATGGGAGAACACCTTGGTTGGTACTGAATAAAGTACTAAAGCATGTTGATAAATTTAACCTAGTCGATTAGGTACAGGAGACAAGCACTCATAGAGATGTGTCTCAAATGATGTTATAAGGGAAGTGGAACATAACACAATGCAATAGCTTCATCATAGGCTGTGCAGTTGTCAAAATATATAACAACTGAGCGATATAACCCTGCACAAGAAGACAACAAAACTTACAGAAAACAATAGTTATATAAGCAGGGCTACCATCAATCTAGAATCAAAAATAAGGACAGCTGATAAAAATTTGATTTTATTACCTGAAATGAAACAAGTGTTTGTGTATTGTATTGTGTAACATCTTCACTCCCACACGCAAAACGCTAAACTTTAAACATGCATTGCAGAAAAGAAAAAAACATAAATACACAAAAGACAACGAGGATATATGCATTGTGGTAGGATAGAGTATACGTTTGTTGGCGCTAATGCATTTACTGTACTTTGCTGAAATACAAGCTTTTAAGACATACACATGAATGTCGCCATCATCATAATTATTATAATGAAGAACTGTAGTGACTTCCAAGTACATCGATGTATAGAATGCATGAGGGAGTTGGAGGCTGTGAAGGACCAAGGGCCATCTAGGCTGCAGACCTCCCAAGGACGAAGCTGCTTATAGTGTAAATGAAACAGTGTATAATAGTTAGTAGAAGTCTTTTGCTCTGGGCATAATATGTAATATGTGCAAAGTGGTTATATGGTAAATTGAAGTAAAATGCGTTGCATGCAAGGACAAGCCACCAGAAGAAAATGGTTTAAATTTGTCACATTAAACATTTATTGTTTTTATACATTCAAAAAACATTTGTGAATGCCAAAGAGGAAATGTCTCAAAAGCTATAGACCGTTGCAGAACCGCAATAGTGTCACAAGATTTAAGTAGGTTGAGAACCGGTCGCGCAATCATGCTTTACGGAAAAAAACTCGTCAATGCATTCATGATAAACGGAAGTGCATTTGTTTTGTGTCTAAAGATTAGGCATCCCACAACTTCATACACTGGTTTGATGAGACTAGTTTCTGTGAACGCAACAAAAACCTATCGATGTAATACATAACAGAGATACTTCATGATTTGACACTTTCCACTGTAACAGCGATACGTATTTTAATCAATCCACTTGTTTTATGTACAACAATAAATAAGAACAAAAAGTATGGTTCTAGTAGCTGAGTAGTACATGTTTCTTATACTCTGCCAGAAAAAGTGCTAAACACATTTTATTTTTTATCTCCGGAGTTTACACGACTAACATCAGATCATATATGTTTGCCTACTTATCTCCAGGAACCATTTGCTTCAGCAATGTCATATTCTCTACCGCCTTCTTGTAATCATCATGGAAATTTTTTTTCGCATCCTATTTCTTGAATCAATTAAATGCTAAACGTTCACTACAAAACCAGCTTTCCTAAGAATCCTTGCCAGAGTAGACAGCTTATGTGCTAACAATGCCTCATAGTGTGTTACGTCTCTGCACTACAAGATTATACTACTTCCATGACATCACAAAACCTTGATTATCAGATATTGCTTTTGTTATGCTACAGAAAATAAGAAAAAATAAGGACGCAAGTCCCTAATACGAACATTTCCCTAGAAATAAGGACAGTCAAATTTTCTAAGACCTAGCACTTCAAAACAAGGACAAATCTTAGAAATAAGGAAGGTATGGTAGCCTTGTATATAAGTAAAAGTATGCCTAAGTGTATTGTTTTTTTGTGACAAAATATTTATGCGTTCAAACAAAGGCATGTAGCGGGCAATAATATTGGTTAGTACACTGGGAATAGTTAAGATCAGATCAAACTTGCACACAGGCCAAAATGCTTGCAGCATTCCCTCTGACCACAGCCAGGGAGGGATAGGCATACGTGGAACCACTGCTGCACCCCAGGGCCACCAGATGTACCAACAAGTTTCTTTGCAAGGCAGCACAGAAAAAGGGACAGTGGACTTCCCATACACTCTAGTGGTTTCAATTGTGAATGATTAAAACCTCAGTAATTGTTGAGGGGATCAATGTATTTACAGCATTTTTTAGCCTCAGTCTTTGTGTGATACCTACCTGACTGAAGGGTGCTGTTTTTAGTGGTACTGAGCAAAGGTGTCCATAACTGTTGCATCACACACTAGATTTGGACCTCTGTACCAGGGGCCCGAAGTCAATGCATCAGGCTTCATTTTATCACCTGTCAGTGTCAAGCTGGCGGGCTCCAAAGTGGAGGAGAGATTAATGAGTTGTTAATAACCTTTTGAGAATCGAGTTGATGGCTAAATGTCTGGGGAAAAAGCCTATGTTTTTAAAGCAGGAGAGTCCATGGAACCCTAATTTATCAACAATTTTACCAAAGCGGCATTTCGAGCTTTCGAAAATTTAAACACAAGTTCAGAGGGCAATTGCCTTAATTAAATGCTTTTTGTAACAATGTTTAATAAATTGATAAACTGACCTCATTAGCATGATTTTATGTTCTTGGGTTTTACTACTTGTACCAGTACATGACATATTATCTTTTTATGCATATTTCATTAAAGCATAAGTAATTGTTTTGAAAGTTAACCTTGCTTGTTCTGCGTATTTTCTCTTTTCACCTGACATTGCTAAGCTGCTTGGTTTGCAACTGTGGTCTGCTATCCATGATGGAAGTTCATTCAAAAGATTTAAACAACATTTTGCAAAGCCTGAGTATAGCTGTGCAGCTAATAAATCATCCAGAAGTTTTTACAGTTGAAATGATGATGCCTTATCTTGAAGACTGTGTTGGAGTTGTGTGTAAGAACCTTTTTGTTAAAGATAAGAAGAAAAGGCTTTGGCTGATTGTGGCTAGGCATGACAGAAACTTCAAGCTTGCTGATGTTGCCAAGCAAATTTCTGCACAAGGTGGACTTCGTTTTGCTGATGAAACAACATTACTTGAAAAGCTTGGTGTTAAACAAGGCTGTGTTACACCATTGGCAGTTTATCAAGATAAGGACTGTTCTGTAAAAGTTGTCTTAGATTCAAGTTTGGTTGAAAACTTAGAACGTATGATCTATTGTCATCCTATGTCTAATGCAGCCACAGTTGGTATTAAAAGTTCTGATTTTATTAAGTTTTTGAAACACACAGGACATGATCCTGTTGTTTTGAATTTTGAAGGATGAGTTAATATTATTTTAACTTTATAAATTTCTTTGTTGATGGACACAAACATACTTTGTTTACCCCAACATTGCAGACATTTGCACAGGAACCTTACATCATAGAAATTTAAGTTACAATGGTTAGGAATCAAAAGCTAAAATGCAGTTGACTTTTCTTCAAAATGAATTTCTTCAAAATGAATGTAAATTTTCAGGAAGAGCCACGTCTAAATTAAAATAGACTTTTTTTGGTGCTCTGCAAAGATTTTTTATGTTGCTGTGTACCTTGTTTTTCAGGACCAATGTCTTGTTTATTTGCCTGGTTGAACTGATTTGTGTAATGCACATAAGAACAGCAAATTGTCTTGGACCCAAAAAAACTAGTGGCATTGTCAGTTGATATATTGCATATATATATCAAAAGTACATGGTGACATTGATAAAAATGTTTACCATGCTGAACAGTCCTTTTTAATGAGGCAGAGGTAGGCACCTAGTCCTTCACAAACAATGTCATTAATGCTTGTTGAAAAATGGAGTGACACTCCCATTTGAAAAAGGAATGGTGCTCCAGCTATTGCTGAAGTTTCCACTCCTTGTTGAAAAAGCAAGTTTTGCTTGTAGGGAAAATTGTGTGGACTTAGAAACTGAAAATAATTGCATGCTGAAGAATTGACTAAGTAATTTAATGTTTCTTAAGTTTTTTCATTGAAACAAATGCTGAATCATAAAACAAAACTTTTGTAGTTGTAACGTAGTACATAGCTGGTGTATGGGGTAGATTTATCAAAACTGTTAGACGATGGATGCATTTGAAGCTTTAACTGCTGGCATCATGAATAAATTCAATATAATTGCAAAACCTTATTTTCTCAACTAAAGCAAAATATAAATATGTTTCATTTGCTAATTCTGCTGTGCAGCAGTTGAACACCATATATTAGGGAGGTTTGCACCTGTATAAATAAATCTTAATCATATGGTTAGATGAGGTTTTATTGCCTATAAATATGCTATGCAACAATGGACAAAGGCATTCATTCATGTTGCCAGGTTACAACATTTTTTGATTTCCATGACACATATTGGTCACATCCACATGCTACAGTATGGTGCTACGTCATTAGTAATGGACTTGTCAAGCACAAATTGTATCACGGACAAACCTATTTCATAATAATTAGAAAATAGAACAAGGAGTGTTAGAATTTCCGAAAATTATTGCGCTTTAAAAATAGAGCAGTGCTCCAGATATCACTCAAACAGCTTGATAAAAAATAATTCAATTCTCAACTATCTTTTTTCACATGTGTAGACAAAATAAGGTTGGCTATCCTCTTCATTATGTATATGCCTCTGCCCATCTGAGGCTGCCATCATCTTAATAAGATTAGCATAATATGCTCTCAGTGAAGTCAAAAGTTTTTAACAGTACTTTAAAAATAACAATGCACTTAAAATTATAAACTAGGCACTGCTACGTCGCTGCAAATCCTGTTTACGCAATCCAAGTGCATGACCGCATTTTTGTATCTCTGATATACATGCCTGTGTTTTTATTAAATTTTTAAGGAAATTTTATCTACATTTCTAATAAAAAGCATTCTAAAAGTGTGTTTGACACTAAAACAAGGGCATGTACATCAGAGACGCAAAAATGCGGTCGTGCACTATCACCGTGCAACCAAAAACTTCCAAAACTGTGTTTGACACAAAAACAAAAGCTGCATTCTGCAATACAGCTTTCCTGCAATTTCTTAGCTTAGCCTTATCCACTAATCTATGAAACTGTGCCAGTTCATGCAAGAGATTGAGCAATATGGCTTTTTTGGGGCCGATACCAGTATAAAAGCCATTGATGGACTGATAGCCCATACCTATTTCCAAAAATTGTATATAAATCTTGTTTTCTGCTTCATTATCAAAAATATAAGGTATTCTATGCCTTACCTTTTTTCAAAATCTTCAAAAATCTGGATTTATGAGCGAAATGTTTTCAAATTGCATCAACTTCAATGTTTGCTGTGATTTCTATTTAACTTCATTAATTATGATGCTTTTGTTTCAGCTGCGATGGCTGACACATGCTCCATGGTTGATCGTGTCTGCATGTTTATGAAAACACACCTGCTAGCATTGCTGCAAGATAATTGTCTTGACATTGTTCATTGTGCTTTCTTATGCAAGTTGTCTGCATGTATGAGGAATATAACAACATTTTGTCAACATCTACTGAGGCTGATAAAATCGGTTGTTTTTGGCCAAATTCCAAATGTTGGCCTGATATATAGCGGTCTATCTCTAATTCATACTTCATTACTGGGTGCTTTGCTTATAAAAATGTGCTAGTTACTAGGTAGTCAGCTTTAATTACGACTTGCCCCCATAGTCTGCTTTTTGTCACATTCTACATAGATCTGTATTTAAGAGATAAAAAGATTATGGCCATTACCTAGGTTTTTTAGTCCTGAAGCATTGGCTTACATGGCTCAGTAATTTTGGTGATCCTATTATAACTAACCACGTAGATCCATGTGGCATGGTAAGGAATGTATGTATACTTTCTTTCCAAGCCTATGCATATTTACGGATGTGGTAATTACAGGAAAGAAACCAGGATATATATATAAATACCTGTTTTAGTTCTAGCTTAATTTTCTATTTTTTGAAAATATGTGAAGCCCAGCTCATAACTGCAAAGTTCCCATTAGTTTTATTAATGTAAGTTACACTTTGAGTGCGATTTTCTGAATGCATATGTAAATATTTTTGACTCTGTTTACGTAATTTGTAGAATAGTGGAATTTGTGCCTTTTGCATCACTGATTATGGATAAGTGGACTCCATATGCTAAAGAATATGATCCATTAATTTGTGGAAGCATTGATGGGACTGTCACACAAATACATGACAAAGCAATTACAAGAGCAATAAGTGCCAAATATATACCTGACAAGCGGATAAAAACTGCTCTGAATCGGACGTTGTTTGTTGCCAGGTTAAACACTCAAACAAATGAACAAACTTTGAGACAGATTTTTTCAACCTTTGGAACAGTGGCTGATGTGACTCTTATTAGAGATGTTGTCACGGGTATTTCTCGTGGCTATGCATTTATTGAGTTTTCTTCTTCAAAATCTTTACAAGAAGCATACCGTGACGCACATAAACTGGTAATAGATGGTCACTCAATTTTAGCTGACTATGAACACGGACATAATATGAAGGGTTGGAAGCCAAGAAGATTGGGCGGAGGCTTTGCTGGCAAAAAGGAATCGGGGCAGTTGCGATTTGGCTGCAGAGACAAACCATTTAAGAAACCCATTTCTGCTCATCTGACAAACAAGGTACCTCAATACCATCACGGCAAAGGAGATTATAAAACGCAGCGCCTGTATGGAAGAAATCATGGCTATGGAAGCGGATGTTATGATCGCAAAAAACTGTGACTTTATTTTTTTGATTGCTTGATTATAGACTAACATGTATTTTTATGTTGGTCGAGCTCATTATATTTACTTAAAACAGTTGTACTGCAAGTCACTTAGTATACTAACAGGATGTAACAACATTTGACTCTTTTTTGAGCAATCACAAATTGTGTGAAGTTACATCATGCAAAGACATGGTTGCATTTTATAGCATAAGCCTAATTGTCTAGCACATGGTTCCACAAATAGTTAGCTGTGACTCAAATTTGGATCGCAAGATACTTTGGGTCACGAAATAATTTAAATTGGTTGGATCATGAGACCTTCCACTTTGGATCACAAAATAATTTAAGTTTGCCATTCTCATTGGGCAGATTAATACAAATGTTTGTTGTTTTATGTGCTAAATTTTGTAAAAGTTTGTGCAAGAAAACTGCTGCTATTAATACTGGTCTTGAAATTGATATTTAATTATAAAAATTTTTCCACAAAATTGCATGTTCACACAATGTTTTTGAGTCACGAGACTTAAGAACTATTTTTTTAGGGTCGCACCAAGAAGTGTTTGCAGACATGTGGTCTAGTGTACCACTCCTTTAGTGAACATCTCAATGTTGTCTGGGTAGAGTCTTGATTATTTTCATGAATAGACAGAGGCAGCTATTGGCTGAAAAACGTCAGTCTAATACAAATCAGGTGCTCTGTCCACTGGCTTTTACCGCGTACCATTAAGTTTGTCATCTTTTTTAACATTATGCATGACTTGAATGAAAATCAAAAGCATTCTTCTCAAGACAAAAGCTAAAAGTTTGTTCTAAAATGATGACATTTTGCTGGTTGCTGCATTAATGCAGCAATGTCACATTGCTGCTTGTGACCTAGTTTCTTGTGTTAAGAAATGCTTGCATGTGTGATCAGATACAAGATATCCATTATTGAACCTGGACGTGCAAGAAATACTTAAGCATAAAAATATTGATGATTTTGCTTCTGAACAACAAAATTATAAGTTTTCAGGTCATTGGTGATCTTCCATAGAAGTTGCAAGGCTTACAAATGCCATGTTCAATTAAAGTTCCTCAAGTTCGACAAGGAATAGTTGTAGCTTCAATTAAATGTATATTGGCCAGTAAATTCATGCCTAAACCTAAAGCATCATTTTTCCCATGAAACAGCTAAAAAGGATAGGTGTATGCATTTGCCATGATCCATTTGATGTAGCTTTATTGAAAAATCCAACAAAAAGACAAACAAAGCTTGTTTCATCCAGGTGTCAATGTCATGACTAAAAATCTGAATCATTTAGCTAATTAGTGTTGTGCGCTAGGCTCTTAGGCTTTGTGCTTGTGTTGATGTTTGCTCGTACGTGTACAATGACATCATGTGTGTGAAACCATTTAAAATAGCTAAGTTTAAAAAGCAAGCCTGTTAGGTGTAGTTCCAATGGGCTTCAGAGGTGTGGTTGTTGATGTTTGTGGAGCAATGAAGGTTCTCTTAAACATTTTGATTTATTTGGTATTTTTTAGAGAATGCACGCAAATATTTTTAATGTAGTTAAAAGTATTCACTTTTGAAAAGATAGCTGTTTATGAAAGTGGATATGAAGTTTGGTTCTGGAAGTACAAATGATGCAGCGAAAGATATTGCCAGCTCAACTGAAGCTTATGCTCACCTAAAGCCAACAAATTTCAGGGAGCTGCTGACAGCAAAGGCTCTTCAACACAAAGAAGGGTATGGCAGGCAGATTTTCTGCTGCAAAAGAGAAAAGCATCAATAAAATTTTATGGCTGTCTTTATTGTGAACAGCTGGTTGTGCAGTGATTGTGGTTAGTTATGATCTGAGATATTTGCATCCATCATAATGTTAGAAACACACATCTTCAGTGGGCAATATTTTTTGAAACACGGTAGAAGTGTAGGTGAACTGATCCTTGAGACCCAGCAAGAGTGTTGCTGTTCTATTAGTCTTGTTTTTTAATTGCTTAACTCTAATTGGTTTGCTTTACTGGCAGAATTTTTGTTTGAGTGGGCCTTAGCAGCATGGTGACATATATTTGCTTTTAAGCAATGTTTGTGTGTTTCTTGACATTGCAGTGAATGGTTCCATTCTTCAATGATTGGCCTAAGCACTCTTGGTGGCATCTCTTCTTGCTGTGTCTACTATATGTTCAGACGAACCATGGTTTTATATGAAGGCTTGATTGCTGGTTCTTTGATCATGGCATCAGTTGGATCTGGTTTCAGTTTGGTGTTAAGAAAGCGGGTTTTGCAGCCACAGATCCTCTCAGGTGTGTTCAATGAAGTGCTGCTTATTATTTAGATATTCCTTTTGTGGTTTGAAATGTGCCAAAACCTTACCAATTGTACATGCACATAACTGTCTCACTTGAATGCTTAAGAGATGTTCATATATCAAGTGGAAAACATATTTTTCTTGTCATACATTTTTTCACTGAGATTTTATTTCCTTGTTTCCTAATGTTTTGTAATTTTCTGCAAGATCAGGCATCATCTATATCCAGATCAGGTTCTTTCTATTCTTTCAGACACTCCGCTAAGCTTTGATGAATAGTTTCTCTATGTCACAAGGAACATCCATTGTGGTGAAGTATTCCCAACCATTGAAAAATGTCTTAATCAGGGCAGCAATATTTATCTCTTTTTAATACCAATGTTCATAGCTAACATCTGGTCTTCTTCAAGATTTGAATTGCTTCCATGCAATAAAGTCTTACATACATAACACATTTCAGTAATCAATATAACACTTAGTTCTTTATTATCATGAACATTGTGGTAGTTTTAGTTGATGCTGTATGTATGCAGTGTTTGTTTTGTATAAAACAAGTAGCAACCCATGTCCCAAGATAGAAGTATAATAAATAGCTTAATCACAACCCTGTTTCCAGTATCAGCTTGTGGAGTTAATACACATACAAAGTTTATTTATTGCTGAAGCAACAATTCAAAATCAAAAAATTAGCCATTTGCTATCCTGTTTCTGGTGGCTTTGCTGTCTGTTGATGCCATGAAAAACAATCTCAAAGCATGACAGAATCACTCTTGGCTTAAAAGTATAATGCACTAAAATAATATTTACTGCCGCTAATGAAGGTAGACTTTCAAACAAGTATTTAATATCATTTCATAGAATTAGATTGCTGATGTGATGAAAAAACTGTCAAGCCTACTAGCTCATATTATGATAAAAAAAGTTATGACCTTGTTTAACAGAAGCAAGACACTGACTGGCCATGATCTAATAACTTACATTATATTCATAATGCAACCCTTCACTTGTAGTGTGTCTCTCTACAAACTTTTTTCTCACTTTTTTAGCCAACACCACCACAAAATCTATCAACCAAAAATTACGCTTTTTATCAATTTACTGTTTATCTCTAGTACTTAACACAAAGGTAAATAGCAAACAAGCTGGGTATCAGCTGTGGACTTTACAAACTACTAGTTTAGTTTACAATATAATTTTCTTAGGCCCATTATATGACTTCAGTGTTCACAATAACAGTAATCTACATTGAATGCTCAGTGCTGATAACACAAAATTACCATTTCAATTAAACCTGGTAAAAAATTTGCCTTTTTTGACCGGCATTAACTATCCATGGGCTTTCAATTGCAACAAAAGGAGCAAAACCACGTGGTTTTCAGTCACTGTTGCTCTAGCGTTTTATGTGCTGTGTTATGGTTCTGTTGCAACCTCTCCGGTGGTGTTGCATTGATTGTGTGATTCACCACGAACGGGACAGCAACATTTTGTTGCAATCGGAAATCCCGAGCGGCATGTGCGCAAAGCTTCGCACCGTGGCAGCAAGCAACAATAGAGACCATGTTCGCAATCTCTCTTACTATTGCTTGCTCGCGCTACATATATAATGGTGTTATGCTTTACGCCCATCCCGTTCGTGGTGAATCACACAACGCAACGCAACGCCACCGGAGAGGTTGCAACAGTTCAATTCCATAACCATTCGTAGTACACACTTACCAGTTGTAAACAGGAGAGCTACAGGCAGTATTTTTATGTAAAAGAATATGAGCATTAGTAATACTGCACAGCAGTCAACTAAATCATTCCAGAAAAGGAAAAAGAATAAATAAAAGAAGCACCTGAAAAGAAGAAAGAAACAGATACACATGCCAGCACAAAATGTCAAACCAAAATCAAAAAGCATCTAAACCGAAGACAAATAGAAATTAAGAAAAAAGATTAATTTACATTAAGCCAAAAACTCTGTAATCAAACAACAATCAGGACAAACTAAAAATTAGGAAAATAAAAATAATACGGAAAAAATGCATGAAACAAAAGGTAAACGAATATAAACAAAGCTACCAAGCGGGAAGGGTCCAAAAAAAGTAGTAAACAAACCTCAAAACCAAGCTAGGGGATTAACACCGAAAATCAGTCAGACAAAACTAATTGAATCATTAACCTGTTGTACTTGTGTGCATAGGTGTAGCCAGGGGGGACTACGGAGCCATACCCCTGCCAAGCTTTTAGAACATATAGTCATTTTGTACTTTAAGAGGCAGTATCCCAAACAAAACAGTGTTATTTGCCTAAAATCAAAGATTTTGTCCCCGCCCCAAATTTTTGGGCTGGCTGTGCTACTAGTTGTGTGATAGAATGAATATGTGGGATTTAAATCTTGCACTCACTAAACCAGTGATTCTCTCAATCTTTCTGGCGCCACAGACCCAAAACCGTTGCGGACCCGTTTGTTTTTTCGATCATTGATAAATTATTACATTCAAATTACAAGGTTTCTGCAGACCCCTCAAATACTTCACGGTCTCCTGGTTGAGAGTAACTGCCTTAAGACAGCGTATGTCATCTTGTAAGGTTGCAGTTTCATAACCAAAGTAAGGCTTGTACCTATTGGCCATCTTGTAAATACAATAGCGTATATTTTTACATTGTCATCAGTTTTGACAACGAACCACTCATGGGCGTCTGCGAATGACATTTTGGTGATTATTTCCAAATACCTTTGGCTGATTATTTCCAAATACCTTTGGCTTTGACGCTGCACTACAACTAGTGTGCTCACTCCTTTCACAGAATCAAGCACTTGTTTGTTTTTTGCTGTGGTGATGTACTTTGTATTTGCAATTTCTTTTTCATTTGGTCGCTTGACTGCCTTGCATTGTTTTTCAAAATTGCGCCGATTTCCTTTTCAACATTTGCTACGGTTTTTAGCAGATACAGTTGGTATTAAAAGTTCTGATTTTATTAAGTTTTTGAAACCCACAGGACATGATCCTGTTGTTTTGAATTTTGAAGGATGAGTTAATATTATTTTAACTTTATAAATTTCATTGTTGATGGACACAAACATACTTTGTTTACCCCAACATTGCAGACTTTGTTTACCCCAACAATACTTTGTATTTGCAATTTCTTTTTCATTTGGTCGCTTGACTGCCTTGCATTCTTTTTCAAAATTGCACCGATTTCCTCTTTAACATTTGCTACGGTTTTTGGCAGGTACAGTCAACTGCGAAGTGTGCGCCATGACTCGAGGCGCCGTCTATCAAACATTCACAGCTGTTGCTGTTCCGTGGTTCGTCGCTTTTTCTTTGACGTCCATTATTGCCGAGAAGTACGTTACATAAAAATATCGATTGAGTTTTAGATGCTCGCGTTGTGGAAATGCAGCAGGTGTGGCAATGTCGAACATCGGTTGCAATTCACAACCAGTAGCACTGATCAGTTGTAATCTGGATTTAACTGACAACTTTAAACTCGAACAAGAGGTGCCGTAGATCCACAACAAGCAACCGTCAGTATCATCTTTACTGGATGATTATTGTGTATGCAAATTCACCAGGTTGGCATCACATTAAAGTTATAATCCGAAAACGTGCGTGAAAATCAACATTTAACGTACCTTTGTGTTGCAGCAGTAGTGCAGACATAGTGGTATGCAAAAAATGTTGTCGTTTGACTCCTGACAAATGCAGTTGTAAGCACAATTTGACTCGATGCTGGCAAGGAAAGTTTCTTTAGCACGCTTGGTGTGTGATTTCGTGAAATGTTAACAGCTTTCCTCTATGACGTTCACTCATTCATTTTCATACCTGCTTTTCCCTTCAGGAGCGTCACTGGGTCGGCAGCGCGGCCGAACCATCATAGCTGGAATCTATTCTGAGAAGCGGCTCGAGGGCTTGACTGCAGGGCCTGACGAAGTTCACAGCTGCGCACTTTGTTGCGCAGTGTCACGCCGTGAACATTTCGCAAAAATCCCATCGCTGCCGCATATACAATTAAGTATGTACTTTCCACGATGGGTGTAAGCAAGGAATCGATCAGCAAATTTTTAATAGGAAATCGATTTCTCGTAAAATTACGCATCCTCAGTCCTG
>JGI24022J15233_10004203_pt1 | contig 14752 bp, 7 predicted proteins | sample Ectturendosymbi2_FD_15233 | JGI IMG/M metagenome (IMG submission 15233) | reverse complement strand
CCAGGCAAAGTGGGCCAAGGTGGCCTAAAAGTCCTCCACTTATGACGTCACTCACAAAAAACCTGCACCCCCAAGCAAAAAATTTTTTTCGAGTGCAGACTAGAAGACTTCCACGTCTTTTGAGACTTTTATCGGGTCTGTAGAGCATACCAGACTGGAGATATTCTCGCGCAAAGCCACGTGCGTTTAGGCATTTTTTTTCCGAAAATCCCCGAATCCTAGCGGACGCCAAATAGTTAACCAGGGCCACATGTTTAATTACATATTAATGAGGGCTGCACATTGAATGACTTACCTTGATCTTAGCAAACTAAATGTAGTTTCAGCTAATGTACTCTGAGTGTTTGAATCCTAACTGCAGTGTTAATGACTCTTTGGCACCTTTAAGCTCTCTGTAAGTGTGGTTTCAGAAGCAAGTTTAGTGCCAATGGAACAAGGGTAGAAATCAGAAAACTAGTAAAAAGTTGTGCACCAAGGTGTCTGTGGACATATGGAAATCTCCCAGCACCAGTGGCGTAATTGGAGGTTTGAGCCAGGGGGGTGTTTAGCTGAAAAGAGCCCACTGGCCAAAACTCAGAAAAAAAAACTGAAAAATGATGGTGAATCCAGATATGGATGATTATACTAAAACCCTAAATCACCAGAAAAAAACAACCTACTGAAGACCAAAATATAAACCAAGTGGGTGCCCAGTTTCTATGTTTAGCTTACCAGGGGGGCTATTTATCCCTTTACCCCCTCCCTGTAAGTTAAGCCACTGACCAGCACACAGTACAGATGTGATAATGCGGCGCTGAGGACCACCTGCATCAAAATTTCAAATTTGAGATTATCAAAACAAGGACAGGTTGTCAGTATTTAGGCTACCAATACTACCACAAAAATTTAAACGGCCACACAAAACCTTCGACTGGGCCGATGCAGCCCACGTTGGACATAGCTGTAATAAAGCAACATACAAATTCAGATGACAACAAGAATAAATTAAGGGCTATTGCTTTTTGTTCTCCTTTGGATAAATTTGGAGTAAATGCTATAGGTGCAGATGATGTTGTTATTTCAGAAATAGCTCAGATATATCATGCAGTCAAACACAACCTTTCATGCAATTCACCTGATTGTAGTTTGGAATTAAATTCAAAGCTTTGTGCCAGGATGAAAGAAATGTTTGGCTCAAAAAAGGAACTCCAAAAAGAACTGTTCAAAGAACAGAATTAAAAAAAGAACAAAAGTGTTATTGACAAACAAGTTTTAGAAGTACTAGTTATCAACAATTTGAAACATTAACCTCCTCTGTTTGGTCTTGAAATTGATGCATCAAATCATAAAAACATGTTCAATATGGAAATTGCCGCAGTAGATTGTGCAATTGGCTTTTTTGAGAATGCTAATGGAATATTTAACTGCTCGAGGAATACTACAGAGAATATGCAATTGGATTGGAAAAAAAGCTTTTTGCTTAAGTGCAGATAAAAGCAAATTGCAATTTTGAGGAAAACAACGTCAATATCCTCACATTGAATGGTGATATTAAGGCTAATTGCAATGCTTACCCTCTGAGAAACTTGACTGTGGAAATAGAAGATGCTCTCCTAAAACTTAATGGCCATTTCTCAATCTTAGCAAACATCTGTGAAACTCTCAAAGATTTTACTTCATTTGCAGACACAGCATTACTTGAAATTCGTCACCATGCATCTACTAGGTGGTTGTCTCTGCTTCCTTGCTTTGGGAGTGGGAGTATATTACATACTTAGAAAGCTTTCTGCTTTAGTTTTTAAACAGACCAACCGATTGCTCCAAACAATTGAACAAACTTCTTTCAATTGATGATGATCTAACAAACTTTCACGATGTATCAAAGTCTACCTGTTGTTCTTGCAGCATATAATGTAAATATTGAAGGTATCTGTACATTACATTGAGAAAAAAAGCTTCAGCAGCCGACATTTTCAATTTTGTGCCTGGCCTATCTCAGCCATTTTATGTCGACTACTGAAGTTGACTACCCACAGCATGAGGTGGTTAATATTTGTCAATAATAACTCCTAAACTTGCCGTTTATGAAACGAAAGAACCCTTTTATATTCACGCAGTCTTTTTCACCTACTGGAACATTGTTGATTTTCCTATCCTTTATTGCAATTTGAAAAATTTGACAACCCTAGTGTCAGGTGTGATATAGTACCAATTGCAGTGTTGCTGTGTGTACAGTAAGCGACTGGACTTTCTACTTTATCCACCATTTATTGCCCGGTTTACTTAAGGACGCAAACTTCTATTCAAATTTTGTAGAAGGGATGTATTGGTTGGCAATTAGCTATTTATGTTAAACATAAACCTCCCCTTGTCGGACGACGTATCCAGCGTTTGTTAATATCTGCTCTGGGCTATTGATTTTCGCTTGCCATATGCCATCGCGTTCCGATTCTCATGTAATGACAGTCGAGAAGTTCAATCATCGTCCTACAGCTGGTGTCCGGGTCTGTGGCGGAAAAAACTGCGCGTATTTCAAAAACTGTTTGGCTTTCATTTGCGTTTAGTTTTTGTAACGTGTAGTTGTTCATTTGCGTTGTGTTTAGTAGTTTTTGTCAAATTCCATTAAACAGGCTGGGCTGATTTATTGAAATAATCATTTTTAATGAACTGTTGAAATAACGCAATGTCTGAAGTATATCTTAATAACTTACCGCTATTGCCTTCGTGGTTGCATTTGACGTCCGTTATTTTTTTTGCGGAGTCGGTTAGGTTCAGCGCCCACTACAGCTTTGTTTTGCTTTTACATAACCTAAAAACTCTTTTGCAAGTTTGAAAAGCACCTAATTTATGCTGTGCTCACGCAATCAACCGGGCTGTACCAAGCATTTTGTTTCTTGTAAGACGCAGTGACGTTACGCTCGGTCCGTGTGTAAATCATGTTCTTTTTTCGTCAAAACCTCATCGAGCCTCCCCCGCTTTCCGCACACGTTCACGAATAGTCGTTACGCCATGACGAATTACTGAAAAGATCTGTAAAGTACGCTAAACATAGTCAACTCACATACTTCAGGCAGTGATTTTAGGAAAGCAGATTGTTCTTGAACAAAATAAATGCTCAACAAACCGCCTGCGAATTTCGAGCCGAGTCCCAGTAATGCTGCAAAAAATTCCATTAAGTCAGGAGCTAACTCGCTTTCTCTTTTTCGTGAGCGGTAGGTAGTCGGCGGTGCGCTCATCGATCGACTTTTATTCGCGTCTTTCCATTTCCTCAATTGGCGTTTTCCACCACGTCTTTGTACTTGGCTTGAAGCGCGTCTAGCCCATTTCGTTCAGATTCATCGAGCATGGTAAATCATGCGTGACTATCGCACTTTTTCATCTTGAGCCGCCATTTTTTCAGTTCCCGGGCAACAGACATTTTAAGATAATACGTTAACGGTTGGTCCCCGTGAAAATGTGTGGCGTGTACCATCGAGCCTGTTTGAATCCAAGCAGAGGATTTTGTTTCTCTTGGTGCACTCGCTCATTGCTATTTTTTATGGAGAAATCGTCGATGCACCTAAGAGTTTGTTTGTAGCGGTATTTGCGTCCATCCCTTTTTCTGATGGTGTGGATAGAGTAAATCGAGCTGTAGATTGTCGCTCTTCGCCATTTTAAATGAATAAAATGATGTACGCTGGGAGATAGTTATGATGTTCTTGTTGGTAAAAGCTTGTGAACCGCTTCGTGCTGTTCAAAAAGCACATCTAATCGCAATCGAGGATCCGAAATTTTACTATTTACATGTGATTTTGGGCGATTACCAAAATGTTTTCATGGTGTTTAAAAAGTAATTTATAGAAAAGATGCAAGACATTGATCTTAATCAAAATTAATGAAACCAACAAAAAGAAGTATTTTTATGAAAATGCATGAACACAAACGCGAAGGAGTAAGTAACTGTATTTTTTGTAAAAAAATAAGTTTTATTTTTCCCCATAAATTTTCATTCAAAATTAAACGACAGCAACGGCATTACTTCTGAAACTTATGTCAAGTATACCTGGCATAAAGAAGACATTTGATAAAGTTATAGCAANAGGTTGTTCCTATTAAATTTTTTGGTGTGCTNAATTGCTGTTTCAATTAGATTGCCAATATTATTTTTGTAATATTACTNCAACTACCTTTTTCTAATGAAAGTGTTTAAAGTTTACTGCAATGTTTAAAGACTTCGACAGCCGGGATTCACACTTGAAGTAATCGTAGTCGGTGCTTTTATGCATCACTTCGGCTGCAGCGTCTGGTCTATGCGTGTGTCCGCAGTTCTGGTGTTTGTAACTGTGGCTTAGGAAATTCGTTTCTTTGCTTACTTCGAACGGTTTTGCGCCGTGTGCCTATTTTTCAGCTTTGTTCGATGATAAACAGATTTGAAAACAATAAGATTTTTTGTATGTGCACGTTCATTACAAGTGCGGTTAACAGTTATAAAACTCTCATCGATCAAACTCCAGAGTCAGACACGTCAAAGGAGTGTCAATTTCTAGTTACGTTGTTCGTAGCATGCAGTTTAATCAGAAACCCAACCTGACAATTTTCTTGCGTGGTGTCATGTCTTTCCTTTTGTTGTTCGAGGATCTCTTTATAGGTAATTTCGTCTTTTTGAGGTTTGTTACGTAGCTTGTGTCATGTGGAGCACGTAGGGTTGCTCATCGTATAGAACACTTGAAATGGTAACCAGCGAAATAATTCCACTTTCGGAGTGTGGAATGTTTTGGCGTTGTATCAAACGCTGCAAGGCAAAGAACATGGGCGTTTGAACAAGTTTCAGGGTTAAGTGGAAGTTGCAATAAGGGTAGAATTTTTTATTGTTTGCTTTCAATGATCGCTGTAAATTAACATGCGTACAGCTGTGTCGAATATAGCGCAGTTTAGATCAGGTTTTAAAAATGGCGCCATGTTATCTTAAAAAAGGCAGTTCTGGAACAGATGCAATATTGGAAACTTGTCCAGCGCTTCTTTGTGGATTGTCCACTCGCAGATTTACAAGCGGCACCTGTTCGAATTCAAACGTGTCCAAAAGATATTTTGTTTTTGTGTTGATTCGATTCAGCCACTTTTGCTTTTTCTGGCTCATTACTGGCTTTCACGTTGGGAACAGGGTTGGTATGCAGCATTGAACCAACAGGTTATCACATTAAATTTTTCTTCGTTGTCCAACCGCCGATGTTATCATGCTACATGTAGGCAATGTGCGTCAACAAAACCTTGCAAAATTTTTCTATCTCACGCGGTATCCTCAAAATTTTTTGAATCGAGAGGGTAGTGAATGATGAAGCCGACCTATAGAAGTCTACTTCAACCAACATACCTTCCGGTATTACGTTGTGTCAAGCGTTTGACGTTCTGGCGGAAAACCGCTTAGTTTTTGGCAATTTTGGAAGATGTTCAGCGTAGTGAAAAGCCTGGAGACTTCATCAATTTGGATTTTGCAGTAGTCTTGGCTTTGTGGACAGATTGCGCAGCGTTAGCTTGTTAAAATTTCCAATCATTACCAGTTAGTTGTGTGTTGCCTTGTTTGTGCCGGCTTATTGCTGACGTTGTTCATATTAGAACTGCACCGCGTTTCTGGGGCATCGTGGCAATTTAGCAATTTCTTTGCTGGTTTTCCTGTGCAACCAAGACTCTGAACCATGAGAGGACACTTTTTGTTGGTGCAAATTACCGTACCTGCAAACGGCAGAAAGATTTTTGTTAGAAAACCGTCATATTTTGTGATTGGAGATTGCCTGCTTTGCGTTTTTTTCCGATTGCCATATGCCAGGCTTTGCAAAATTTTGTAGATGCCATTTGTATGAAGGGAAGGGTACGGCGTTGATAGCGTTACGGTATATGTACTGCAAGTGTGTGCTCAAGTTTAAATTTGCGTATGTGTGCAGTGGTGTTCTTATGAAGTTTAAAATTCACTCAGCCCCGACAAAATTGTTTGCAAGTAAAGGTTTTTCTTTGATAAAATGCTGAGCTTTCCCCAGTTGGTAAAGGCACAAGTGTTTGTGTTTCGGTGTCTTTCGCCTGGTTTCGTTTACTGATGTTCGCAGCGATCCTTGCTAGTGCTTACGTTTTTCCTCGTCCACTTCGGTCAAAACAATTAATGTTAACCTTGCACAAGCATTGGGCAGCAACCCTTTTTGCGCCCAATTGTCTCGCAGAACGCAAAGATTTATGTTTAAATAAATTGCTAAATGCTTGATTGCGTACTTTCGTCTTATTTCTGATGTCCTTGCTTTCTATATTTCTCACGTTGCGTCGCCTTTACTTAAGCCGTTTTTCGCAGACACCNTGTGGGAATTTTTCCTTCCTTTGATATTCGTGCGATCTGCAAACGATACGTGTAACACACAAAACCACACGCACGAACCAAATACTCAACGTTGATGAGGTTGGAGTTTAAGAGAACTTTTCAAGGTAATGCAGATTTTCCTGGGCATCCTGCACGAGTGTTTCGTTGCTCAACAATGTACGATTCCAAGTCTAGGTTATTTCATTATTCCCATCACACACATCTGCCAGCCACGTTGTAAACGGTCTGCCAGACGGGATTGTTTCGAAATGATGCTTGTGCCGATCGTATCACACACACGTTTAAACTTTTCCACTTTACAGCATTGTTCAATATTGCCAATTGCCATTTTGGAATTTTATATCANGGTACGGCTGGAATCATGCCGAATCGCTTCAAAGATTACTGAGCGCTGTCAACCAGCAATACGAAAAAAATGTTCGGTCGGGAGGTCGTCATAGCATAATATGAGTTATGTAGGAAATCGTCCTTTCAAGTTTTGATTGGTTTTCACATGCGCCTGTCTGTGTGTGAAACCATTTTAGTGTTATTTTTATTTTTATTAGTCGGGCGATTCGTGATTAAGTTTTTCTTCGGCCAGACACTTCTAATTACTGATTGTTGCTATGTTTTCAACCCTGAGAATGTCTTGAACCAGTTGTTCATTTACCTAACCGTGAAAAGAGCTGCAAGAAAATGGTGCTGTGTGAAGTTAAACCGGGATGATCTTTGCAGTAGGTAGTACGTCTGTAGTACAAAGTTGTACTGCCTTTTTGATTGGCGCCACTAGCTAGTTGGTAATGCTGAAATGTTTGAAGATAGCAGTAAGTTCAGTACGTGTGAAATTTCTGCTGTGTTGAGCGTTTCACAGCAGTCGAGGGTTCTCGAAATGTCTTCTCGCCATATTACTTTGACGCGGATTTTCACGCTGACGCGATCGGCTCTGCCCTCGAGCTTCAGACTATGAGAACTGATAACGAAAAAGGCGGCTAAGAGCTCCGTTGACCGCCGTGACGCAAATGTTCGACAAGCCCGTGCGTTTCGCGCTTGCTCGCGTGTTTGTTCAGAGCGCGACAGCGGAGCGGCTGGTTTGCACGCGTCTCTCTTAGAGCATCCTAGCTGTTGGTCTGCTCTGCGCATGGTGGTGTTTTCTGGTTAGCGGTCGCAGGAAAAGTTTCGATGCTGTTTACTGCATCTTGTTTGGCGGGCTTGGCAGCATCACTTTTTCCTGTTTTCAAGGTTGCACGCTTGGATTAAAGTTGGTAGAAATTTCTTGCTTGTCTCAAGATTACGTTAGTGTTGGAGAAAGGTGCGAGAATGACTCTTTTTATCCGGTCGCTCTGTTAGAAAATTTATAGGCTAATACAGTTATTTAGGTGTTACACGTTTAACCTCAGACATGACAGCACTGTTAGCCAGGCAGCAAGGCTCCAGTAAGTTGATTGCTCGCTTCTGTGCTTGGACTAAGACATGTGCAGCGCAGTGAAAGTGCTTTGCTTGTGCGTTTTATTCCGTTACACCACAAGCAGTTTTCAGTTTCAATGTAGTTGTTGCTGCGATCGATCGAGTCTGGTACGCTGAACCACTGCGCTATGAAAACAACCCACTCTCCACTTTATTTGCCCTGTTGTTTGGTAAATGTCATTGATAACGCAGTTTGTCGTGTAGAACGTCAGTAGCGCGATAGCGCGATGTTTGGTCTGCCACCCTCGATAGGTGTTTCGTGAAGTCAACCGCGCCTGGTCTGGTTGAGTTTAATTAAAAATGTTCACGGTTATGACGACTGTTCGGTCGTGGATAATGTAGCCCTCATTGCTTATGCGTTAAATACCTGTGAACTCAATATTCGGAGTTTGTAATATCTCTCTGCCGTAAATCTGTAACGTTTGTCAAGGATGTTCGGCTAACAAAAACGAGGCTAAACTTTTTTGCTTTGAAAGCAGAAGTCACGAGGTGATAACCGTTAAGGTGGCCTCATTAAAACGTCAGGGTGCACTCAAACACTTATTCAATTTATGAAAGAATATTGAAATTTTGCGTCAGAATTGTGTTATGACATCCAGCAAACGAGGTATAAATTGAGACACAAAAAGATAATGAATTTTGTATTAACGTAAGTATTGGTCTTGAAATGTTAAAAAGTTAATTTTTACGTTTTTAGCTTGAATGACCGTTTGGACACACAGACATGTTTCAATGGACTAAACATACACCCTCGATACTTGCGTGATACCCGCTGATCTGCTTAGCAGCTTCAATTCCTACTTTTGTGCCGAGCGCTGGCTTCACAGTTCAAGCGAAGGATAACTCCCAACGTGAGCATCAAACGCCGACGAACATGCACTTGGTATGCTCATGAGGTCAGCTCATGCTCATGTTCATGCAAGCCTTCGTGCGTGATCAAAGCGCTCCCGAGAGCATTCTTATAGCATTTGAGAGTATTCCCATCGCAATGAACGACTATTTACTACTGATTGCAAAAATTCAATTTCCGGACTTGCGTAAGCGTTACCGTATTAAGGATATAACAAACACCGCATTGTACGCAGGACATCGACATTCTATTTCCCAGGAACCATGCAAATATTTACTGGAGGCACAGTGATAACTAGGAGTCCTTGTGATCTAAAAGCTTCTTTCGTAACGCAGTATGTGGGATAAGCGTGCTTGACCCTAAAAGCAGTGTAGTAGAGTAGCTTGCCGGCTAATCCCCAAGCACGAAAAGGTGCAAAGAGCAATGGTGGCAACAGTGTTCGGTTGCGACAGGTTTGGTCTGCGCAGATGCGAGGCAGGCATGTTTGGAGGAAGCCTTCATCTGCCAACATCGGCGTGAAAAGACTGTGGACTTCGTTCCGAGTCTTGCACAGATTCGGCATGCGCGTTGTGTCGGTTCAATACTTTAATATGCGTCTCGTTTCAGTACGCGCACCCTGTTGTACAACCTGTGGTAAGTACCAGCTGTTAACATTCGTCGCGTCTTCGCCATCGGAGTTTCGTCTGTTTTCAACGTTTACGCCGCTCCCAGCTGGGCCAAGCTGCTCACGTGTTGTTTTGTCTGTTAGCGTACAAGTGTTACGTGTTGTCCAGCAATACGATACGTTGGACTTGGCTGGCGCGACAGGCAAAATAAACCATGTGTACGCGAAATCGATGATTCACCGTCTAGGGCTTATTGGCTTCATCCTCTGCTGCTGAAACCGCTCAGGCATTTTTTCGGTGCTGAGCTGCTGCATGTCCTAGACTAGAGTGAAAAAGCTACTTGCGTTGTTGCAATCTCCTGAAGATATTTCTGCGTTTTGAAATTTCTTTGGAATTGGATTGGTTTTTGTCATTTCTGCCAGATGGGAAACAGTTCTTTAAATTTTTTTTATGAATCACATTTGTGTCATGTTTGGTCCAGACATCATTTACTGGAAGGTCTGGCGTTAGTTGCTAATTCTGTAAAATTTATTAGTACTTATTTAGTGTTATGTTATCCTGCGCTGAATGACTGATGTTATTCTTTACAAGTGCAAATGTTTGATCTGACTCAGTTACGATGTCAGTCAGCACTGGCTCTTCACATGAAGAGTGAATGTGGTGCCACGAAACATGGCCACCTGTACTTGCGAAACAACAATTGCATAGCCTGAGTAAAATACGCTGAGTTATATTTTGAAAGAGAGCTTTAGTTTGGAGAGATGTTGTGGATAATGTGCTCTGATTGTCAAGCCGTGTCTCTGGTCTCTTGACTTAAAAGTTCGACTTGCACTTGCTTTGTGCTACAGAACGATGTGCACTCGTGCATTACGTCAGACCTATAGGAATGCGCTGTGAGAGAAACCATGCGGGCTTGGTGACCACGAGGCCGTGATTAGGCAGGAAACGCTCTCGCGCAGTTTCGCAGCCGGGAAAACGGAAAACAGCTTCCCTTGCGTGCACGTTCAAACAGATCGCTGTGCAGCGCGTATACTTCAAGACACCTGAATTGCATTGCTACAAATGAAATCCACTGCAAGCACATTGTCTGAATCTCTTTTCTCAAAAGTCAAAGTGCAATTACCGACGGTCAATTAAAGGAACTTAATCTCTATATGCGTTATGACAAAGCCTTCTTGGTTATGACCGCCAGCCCGGGGTACGCTTGTTGATATTGGTAGCAAAGCCCTTGTTACATGGTCCTGGAACCATGGAAAATAAGTTTCTTTTGTGCTTGTGCACTGTAGATCAGGGGTTCCCAACCTTTCTCTGACCACGTACCCCTTCAGCATTTCGACAGATGAGCATGTACCCCTAAATTATAGATATATTTAACAATAAGCATAAATGATTTTTTAAAATAGTATTCACTGATATACGCATAAATATTTTAGAAATAAATGGCGTATAAATATATTTATCCCTTGTATTGCTAATCTCAAATGTACCCCTTCAGATAAGCAAATGTACCCCCAGGGGTACATGTACCCCAGGTTGGGAACCCCTGGTGTAGATACTTGGGTGGAACACGTTAAAAACTACTCATTTCTTTATCAAAGCGGTTTTCAGCCACCAACCATGCGATCTTGTTTATTGTAACGTTGTCATTACCATCCTCTTGTGGAGCTTAGTGGAGCTAAAACACACTGTTACATGGTCAATGGTTGTCGAGCAACATATAAAATATGTTCGAGTTCTCTGGATTGTTGCCTTTTAATCGTCCAGTGATGCTACTTAGCAAGAGCAGCAATGGTTTTGCTACAGACTTTTTACCAAGATGAGTTACTGTGGCAGGTACGTGTTTAGCTGTGCCAGCAGTCTTTAGTCTTGGCCATGTCACAGACATTAACCTTGATTTTGCTGATTAATTATTGTATATAGCTTATTTTTAATTTCGTTTATTCATTTATCGTATTGTAATAAGTGATATTTGATTGATTACCTTGTGATGGCAAGGGTATTTTGTATTGTGCATGTTTTCTTGCAGCAGCTGGATATTTCGTGCAATGTAAATAGTATGAAAAGTAGAATTTTCGAATGTTTGGTCGGAGTGCCTTGCATATGTAAAATCTGATCGACGGTCAAAATGCAGTAACTACTTCAAGAAGGTGAGTTGCGCACGGTAATAGATGGCGAAACTTCTGCTAAAGCTGTTTGTTTGAGGAGTTTACTTGGATAACAGAACTATACAAGTTACAGTTGTTAGTGACTTCAGCCGCTTGACGCTTATCGCTGAACAACAGTCGGCATTTCATTAGCTTGTGAAGATTGTGTTGCATGGTGTGAGGAAACCAGTGGTGTGCACAGGTTTCTTATTAACCGCAGGTTTCTCATAAACCGAAAATATCCAGCCATTTCGATTATTTTTTTGGACGCTAGCTGACTTAAGGCGCTTTTTGGGCAACGGAGATGACAAGTAAATACCAAAAAATTCACCACACTTGCGGTTAAGTGCTGAGGTTGTTTCCTCGAAGCGGAAAATTGCCCGCACTCCCCGCTCTTCTTTTCTGGCATCAGCAGGCCAAAAATTGAACAATACGCTGTTACCAAAATGCGTGAAGTTTTCTTAACGCTTAATGATGGTTCCAACTATGAAAACGCTTTTATGTCTCTGACAAAAATTCAGAACCAAAGGCTTCGTTACCCAACATTTTTAGCTGCGTTTTTGTTTTTGTAAAATGCATATTTTCATGGTTTCAAAAGCATAAAATGCAAAAATGAGACCAACAGACATTTAAGTTATATTTCTTCTTTTGGAATATGCCAGGTTTCACTGCTTCATTTTTCGTTGCTTGATATTGAAGCGAAAATAACAACGTTACAAGACATTTTTTTACAACGTTACATTTTTTTAATTGTAGAAAGTAGTTTTTGAAGATAGTTTTGGGCTGCCATAAATGAAGTTTTGAAACCAGATGCGATTGAGTATCAGTGAAAATCATTCATGCTTCGGCACATTTTTACGGCTTTCTTTTTTCCAAATTGCAAAGTATTGTCGATTTCAGGCGCCTTTGCAAAATATAAACAGGTTGGGAAACGTAACTTCACACAGTAAAAAATTTTGTACACATTTTGCGAAAGCAAACACTGCCTTCATAGACTTTAGACGACATTGCTGGTGTATNAAACCGAAAATAAAACAAAGATTTATTCTATCTAAATGAAAGGTTTCCCGTAGGCTTCCTTCCTAGGTGTAGTTTAAATACTCAATTTAAATCGTTTGGGATGGTAATGAATGTGAGAAACAAGAAATGAAAGAAAATTCTATTGATATTTTGTTAGATATTTCTTATTGCTTCAAACTTTTGTCGTTTCGGTTTTAGGCTCAAGTGTTGATACTTTAAATTAAACTTTTAGCGGAACTGAATACTAAACACATTCACATTGCGCGCCGTTATCCGAACTTCAGGGCATTTGAGTGAATGTCGATTGCTGCGTCCAGTGTGTTGAGATTAATGATTTTTGATCATTATGTAGATTGTAGGCCAGGGGTGGGCAAACATTTTCTACGGAGGGTCACATGGAAAAGTTTATTGACCCCGGGGGCCGTATATGTTATATCTATAATATTTTTAGAAACTTTAACAAAAACGTTTTACATAGCTAGCAAGAAAGTAACAATAGTCACTTCCGGTTGAGTAAAAATGCGGTTTCGAGTGAAACGTGGAATAAAATCTCGACATTCTAATTTATAAAATTACTAGACTCGAAATAGGTACTATCTATGTGGATGCCTTGCAATGCCCTCGCGGACCGTAGTTTGCCCACCCCTGTTGCAAGCTATAAGAATTGTGCTATTACAATTATTTGGGCTTAGGTGGAAGTAGTAAAAGTTTGGAGGAATTCTGGTTAAGTACTACTTTGTATGAAAGCTTCTAACGTTCAAGTGCATATTCATTATACTCGGTGGCGAGTCAATTCGTTGATGCTAAGCATTGGGTTTGTACAAGCAACAAGTACCTATTTTTCCCTCGGAATGTATGACCCGATTGGGAATCGAACCCTGCCTGCAATCTTTATTGGCACGTATTCAACCTACAGTACCACCCAGCTAACAGGTGGCCGGATTCACATTTTCATGCTCAGATTACGCTCCTGTTCCAAATTTTTTGATGCGCATCCGCCTTCGAAATTTTTTCAAATTTGGGAATCCGAATCGTACTCTAACTCCGGAAACCATCGATGCAACCGAAATTTAGCAATGTTTGTAATTAAGCAATGACATTTATAAAGACCACGCAGACTCCTGCTACTGCTGAAAATAAGAAGTGACTCCGGATCCGCGTTCGGCTTTTCACAAATCTTCAACTCCGGATCCGGTCCGAAAAAACGCAGAATCCTGACGCAGTCGACTCCGCATCCGTAGCCATCTCTGCTAGCAAGGTCATTGCGTTACATCATTGTTACGAACCATTTGACTAAAAAGAATAGGGGAGAAAATACTATAATTTAGAAGAAATCCATAAAATAATTGGTTAAACTTCAAAAACTGGCTTGTTGTTCAACTTACCTGAACTGCTTCCTTTTAAAAATCTTCCCATTCCTCTTAAAATTGTGGTTCGTCTCAATAACCGCGCTGACGTTACTTTGTTGAAGCTTGACTGTGCACTTTGAATAAGCTTTTGCCCTCTCAGTCAACTTTTTGATCTGATGTTCTTTAGCCGATGAAGTAATACTGAAATTCAATTGTGATTTTTTGTCCAGCAAGTAAGATTATTAGCACAACCCGGAATTGTACTTACGCTAACGTGGGGCCCATGAATGTCTTGTATTTTTGTTGGATGCTGTGCTACCAAGATATTTTTACGCGATGCAAGAGGTACTCAACACGCGGCCCGCAGCAGCGTATTTTATGGCCGGCTACGTCCAAGCTGTGCATGTGCATGATTGTTGCGCAAGCGATCACACAATGAAAATGCAAGAGAGCGAGTGGCGTAACAGATAAGGGCAAACGGCACAAACGAATGCATGAGTGAACGCGGAACACACAAACAACAACATGGCGCAATTGTCGAATTCCTATTTCATCATCAAAGCGGCTGTTCTCTCGAGGCAGCACGTATTTTGCACCTTGTGTTTAAGATGGCAACGAAGAACAGGAAAGTAGGTGATGAAAACGGTTTTCAACCCTGTGTGGGTAAGAGCCTTTGATTTAGCGGAGATACACGGCAGACCAATGTGTCGCATCTGCCAAAAAACAATTGCCGTGCCAAACGAGCGACACTGCAACGCCACCATGAACAGCTTCGACCGGACTTTAAAGTAGTTTATGCACCTGATAGCGCTCTCGGAGAAAGAAACTGCAAACATTGCTCGGTGAGTTTCAAGCCCAGCAATGCATTTTCCGCAGTTTGTTTAAAAGTAACGACAGCGCAGCAGACAACCTCATTCAAAATCCCCTGGAATATTGCCAAAGCCAATAAACCTGCTGTGGAGGGAGAGTTTCTGAAAACTGGAGTTGCTGATTGTGCTAGCTCACTCTTTTCTGAAGAACAA
>JGI24022J15233_10004202_pt1 | contig 14753 bp, 9 predicted proteins | sample Ectturendosymbi2_FD_15233 | JGI IMG/M metagenome (IMG submission 15233) | reverse complement strand
CATTCACTGCAAAAGCAGCAGCGCGGCACACGGCGCAAGCAAGCGGAAGTGGGGGCCGACAGACCACACTGAATGTGGCGCGCCAATGGCAGCAGCACGCGTGAACTGTTTCCTTGCAAACAATCATCAACGCTGAGCACGAAGCTGGACAGGAGAACCGTTTTTCCAGTCTTCGGTATGACCGACGAGGAATTGAACTCAGACTACCAGCTTTGGTGACGAGTGCTCAATCATCCGTACTGTTGCAACCACTCCGCTGGCGTTGCGCTGAATGCGCGGTTCACCACGAACGGAATGTGCTCGAAGAAAAACACGATATATATGTAGCGTGAACAAGCAATAAAAGAGTGATCGTAGCGTGGAAGTTCTGCCGATACTAACATGTGAACGATTGAACGTAATGACCAGCGTACGCGCAGAGTGATCACCGCGTGTGATCTCTATTGTTGCTTGCTGCCACAGTGCGAAGCTTTGCGCATATGCCGCTCGGGCTTTCCGATCGCAATAGTACCATTTCAAGTAGATGTTTGAGAGGGTTAATTTTAGAGTGGCCTTCTCTGCAGTCTCATCGCTTGGCCCTCCCCCCTTAAACAAAGTTTCAAGCCGCCCTCAAATTGAAAAAGCCCGGATAGTCCTCCCTATTTTGTACTGCATATTCGTAGCATCAAGATACTTTAGTGCTTCCAAACAAATTTACACAAGATTTGCGCAGTCTGCTGTTCAGACAGAAAGATGAAGTTAATGGTGTATTAGAAGAGTTTGTCACTGCTAGCAATAATTTAGCAATCACTGCTAAGCTTGCCCCGACAAGAGTAGTGCAGTCGATCGATTACGGTTGTTAACCATGTTACATCCACGTATATAGGCCTTAGTCTATACTTGTTGACATTTACAGCCTATTTGAGATATAAAATGGCATTAATCTAAACATGTGCCATGCACCAAGAGATCAATAAATATAGACATCAGAAAGGTATATGAAAGCGTATTTCGGCTAGTGAAAAGTCCGATGCGCTGATGGTAAAGTTTAATTAAAGAACACGTTTTCATTGCGGTACACTGCTTTGACCAGCCTCAGATTTGTTCTTTCGGCAACAGTGTCTTCACCACTGAACGATAGGTTTGAATTGGTTTCTTGCAAATTTTTGTTAACATTTGCTCGTCATTACGACATCTCTAAATGATCGCCGTCAAAAAAACAGTGATTACGATCTAAACCCTGTTGTTAAGCTCGTTCAAAATATAATAGTTGCAAGCTATGAGCCTAATGATGGGTTTTTGTGGGGAAAATATTTAATGAATTCATAACTAATTTACCCGCAATGTGAATCACAGTTTACAAATACTATGCTGTAAATTCAATGAGAATTATCAGAATGTCAAGACCCCTGCAGAAGCGTCCTCTATTGAAGATTTTCTGGCGACGGTTCTGCTGCTTCAATGGTGTTTCTTTTTGTCATGGGTTAAAATGTCTGCAGGAAAAGATACAATTTTGGCTAGCAAAATCATTGCAGGAAAATTCACATCAAAGATAGATAGCGTTAAAATTAGGGTTGGAATTGAATACTTTTTCTGTGACTCATTCCTTTCACTTGTTCCAGTGACTGTATTTTTTATTTGTGTATTTGTTTCAGACTCATGGTCCATCACAAGGGTTATCGACTAACATAACCGCACAAGGCACTATGACTTTATCACCTGCATGCGACTTTTTGTATGTAGTTATTCTGTGTGAGTAGGTACATGAAAATTTCAGAAGTCGCACCGATACAGTATTCGTGTAATTGCAGCCGCTTTCGGCACTTTGTTATGTGAGGACGCGATCATTATGCATCAGGGCTGTGGAACCAAAACACAAATTTCAGGCTCAGGCATCTGTATTCTTTGGTTCCATCTCGAACATCTAAAAATTTCTGGTTCCAGCTCCAAAATGGTTTGGTCCATTGAATACTGAACACCAGTGGATTATTTGTACAACTCGTTTGCCCCAAAACTAGGGCAGTGGGACCGGATTTTAAATTTAGGCTCCATCTTAAAGTTTTTGGCTCCGGCTCCAATCATCCAAAATCACTTGAACTCGGGCCGGCACAAGGCCTAAACCGATGCCGCTAGATCGGGCCTAGCGCCATGTGTTAGGGCAGACTGTTTAACTTATCGGATGATCCGTTTCGGTAGAATAAGCTTACTACTACAACCATTTTTAATCCTCAGATTGTTATCAAACGAAGGCATTTAGGATATGTTGTTTCAGCGGGGTGGCAAAAACAGCGTTGCTTCAGTCGGATTTAATTCATAAAAACTAGTTCCTCAACGCTGCGCTTAATTGCAAAACAATGGCCCAAGGCGTGCTTGTTGAGCTTCGTCCAAGCGCTCTTGTAAGAAACTTTTATCAACTATACTTCAGCATAATGATTGATAAACACCATGAAATAAGCGCCATGATTCATAAGTTCGGTTAAGCAGATAGTGGTTAATAGGTCCTCTTAGGATGTAGCCTAGTGGTGAAAGCATTCGCTTCGAATTTCGGAAACACCCAGTGGAGACCAGTTGATCCATCCACCTGAGATCTAGAATTGAGTCAAACCACAGTTAAATTGTAAAAAAAACAGTACCTTTCACGCCTTTTCGGGTTTGAGATAGCCCTCTCTCACGAAATCCAGTGTCATGATCAGCCACCAAAAAACATTAGAGAGCTGTGCATAGACACAATTCTGCATCAACTGTAATCTAATCCAGGGGTGGGCAATTACTTTCGCTCGGGGGCCACTTTGAGAAGGCCACGCTCAGCGGAGGGCTGTACCCTCTAATGCAGTGGTTCTCAACCCTTTTTTTACTTCGTACGACTTGGAAGTTCCACGTTAACCCTGCGTACCAACAATTACTGAAGAACTCAAGAATTTATTCGCATTACTAATACCGTTTCACATTTCAGCGAGGCAATATTTAGTGAGAAGGCTGCAATTGTTTCTTCTAGACTAGCTGATCTATGCGGGATTCGACCGAGCTTAACGCACATCGGAAATCATGTCCAGGAGCATCAAGGCAGCACATCGGAAATCATGTCCAGGAGCATCAAGGCAATTGCGGCTCTTAGTTTTGATACTCAATCAAGGCAGAGAAACCCTGCTCACATTCCCATGTACAGGGGAATACAAAAAGCTGCTGAATAGCTTTTCGTGCCAAACTCGAATATGTAGAGGACATGTTCAGCCAAAAATTTATTGCAGAGCATTCCTTGTGCATGGTTTTCGCTGATGCATCGGATTGGATATCAATGATATCTTCTTGTTCGCCTGTTCCTAAAGGTAGAAGGGATGGATTAACGGGGAATGTATTTGTGATGTATGCACAAAAGTTTTATGGCTGGAAAGTAATGCATCGATTCGGTTTTGAGCTGTTTCAGATGACAATCTTCACACAGTTTTTCAGTAGGTTGTCATGGAAGAGAGGATAAAATTTGAACATTCCGAACTGTCTGCTATCCAAGTTTTTCACCCAGATGTCCAGTTTCCGAACAAATGCTTCCAACTTGGAAATAAAATCTGGAACAAAGCTGTTCGGTCCTTGGAAAAATAAGTTTTTACTGAAAAATGCAAGCAACTCATGTTTCAGTTCAAATACTCGCCTAGTCGTATTCCCTCATGAAAGCCATCGCACCTCTGTATGGTAAAGTAGGCATTTGTGCACTGAACCAAGATCTTCACATAGCCTTGCAAATAGCCGTGTATGTAACGCTGACGATTTCACGAAATTTACCACCTTGATGATTCGGTTCAAGCATGATAACAATTCTGGCAGCAGTGTCTTAGGACTAACAGCGAATCCGTGTATAAAACAGCGAACGAAAGTGGCATTTGGAGACAGTTTTTAAATAAGCTTGAAACCCTTATTTTTGACCAAGCATTTAGGGGGCGCCATCAGTTGTGCATCCAACTAACTTTCCCCATTCTAAATCATTTTCCTTGAAGTATTTATCCAAAAGATTGAAAATATCTTTTCCTCTTGTTGTGTCAGGTAGCTCTTCGCTAACCAGTAGTCCAGTTTTCACATTGTTATCTTGAATGTATCTTCCATAAACGAGTAATTGGCAATAATTAGTGACGGCCGTCGATTCGTCAACCTGAATAGCAAAGCCAAATTTTGAAGCTTTAATTCCCTCTGTCACTTGATCAGCAATATCAACAGGCATTTCTCTGATTCGGCGCTTTACGGTGCCGTTCGAAAGCGACACGCTATCCAACTTCGCAACATCTTTCTCTCCAATCGGATTCTCGACAAGTATTTTTGCTGCTGACAAGACAAGCGACTCAGCTATGGTATGAGCCTTCATATTTTAGGTCACTAAAAGGGAAACTTCATATGATGCTTTAACAATCCCTGCCATCATTTTGTAGTTCTGGCCAGTCTGATCTAAGCGTTGCATCTTCACATTCTCACCAAGTCTCTCAAAATAGCTCTCATTTTTATCCTTCTTATCAGGATGGGTCTACTCGAGATGACGTAAGCCAACTTGGCTTCATGGCTCCATTCGAAAGGGTTTTCAAACAGACCACGCATTGTGGCAGATATTCTCCTCGGTGTAGGTTAGCGATAAAACCATACTTAATGTATTCAGGGTTATATTTTCGCTTCGATATATTTGCACAAAGTTTAGTGGAATAAACCCTGCTAAATATTTATCCTAAAATTGCAATAAAAATTGTTAGCAGACCGATCACTATCAATTTTTTTGAATGTCAAAAACTGTAAAAACCTGTTTCACGCTTGCCGATCATCAAAGGGGATGACCTCATTCAACTTGAATTAGGTTGCCATCAACCTTATCTGTCTGCTGATTGTTAGTTATACCTTTCTCAGATCTACCTGTCACTGAGCTCTCGTATTAACCAATTCCGCCCAAAGGTTAAAAAAAAGTAGCGAAGCATTTACTGTCCTATCAGCTCATCTACAATACTGTTACATAATATCTATTACGCTGAATCGCATTCTCAGTTGACATTCGCTATCAGGATTCACTATAATTGTTTTCTATCAGTCCTAGCTATTCACTCCGTTATCAGTTCGCTCGCGGCTAAATTGATTTGATATTGCTTCCATTACGCTTTATATGCTGTATATATCGTCGCTCAATGAAGTTTTTGAGAATTGCTCGGTCAGTGCAGTAGGTCCATGGACATAAGTACGTTTTTTCGAAAAATAATCCGCATTATCGATGACCCATAAAATATATAACAATGCTTTCTGATCATAACGATAGTTGAAAACGTTTGCATCCACATGAAGCATCACTTTGCCTGAACAGATTTTAAAACAAAGGCTGAACGTATTTATAGTAGGTTAGCTATTGTGTTCAGCCACAGCTTTTAATAACAAAATATTAGTTGAACATTTTGTCGAGTTTTACTTCGCACTACCTGAAACAAACTACTGCGTACCACCTGAAAATGTGTCACGTACCACAGGTTGAGAAACACTGCTCTAATGGAAATAGAAGCAAGTCTCGGTTCAAGTAAGCTTTTGCACTGATATTTACTTTAAGTGGGAGGAATTTTCAGCTTTTCCCTAATTGCTTCCGCGAGCCGCTGAAAACGCTGTGGCGGGCCACATATGGCCCGCGGGGCGCTAATTGCCCAACCCTGATTAATTTAATACCTTCTGCTTGGTATGTACTCAATAAACCAGCGCAGTTCCGCTCACTGTGAATCAGTAAAAATTGGCGTAATCTGTACTTCGTCTACCTCGGTGTACCTATGCTTATCCTTCCATCTTTTGTAATATAGTAGGTGTTCCAATCGCTAACTTTTCAAGAACTTTAGAAGCATCACCTGTTTTGCTTTTCATCTGGATTCATGGAACAGGTCCAGTAATCTGGTAAGATACTTGGATCTGCCAACTCCGGCAAAAACCTCCACTTGAGACAGTTTTTGGCACAACATTGCACCCAAATACCTGTGAAAGCGCGAAGAAAATATGTTATGCGTTTTTCCCCCAGCCAGTGCAGGCAAGGCGGACCGATAAATTGTAATTCCTTGAGGTCAGGGGTCGGGACGCATTTTGGCTAAGGGAACTATGAAACCTACATATTTTTAATTCTATTTCCGTGAGAGCCATATAATATTTTTCAACACTTAATGCAACTGACTTACTAACTAGCGTGTGCATTTTTAAGCAAAATCAACAATTCAAACAATGGAAAATGTCTGAATTTTCTCTTTAATAACATGCTTCTTACTGTTAACGCGACTTCTGGTGATGCATGGTGTTGCTGATGGCTTTGTAGTCTGGTAGATGGAAAATTACGGAAGAAGTTTCATTCGTAACAATCGTGCTAAGGTAACATCAAGCGCGAGCCATAGGTTCCCGACCCCTGCTTTAGGTTATGTAAAACCAATACCATTTATTGACAAGTTGCTCTTTTAGAGTTTCGCTGATGCATTTCAGAAGTCATTGAAACGATAAAAACCACAGCATACAAGCAAGACACTGGGGGAATTCATTTGTGCAAAAATAACATTCCCATAAAGCTACGCACAAAATTTATTTTAGCAAATGTAGCTGCGCGAAAACATAACTTGCACGAAAATAATAATTATACTTAAGATTTATAATCCTACACCTTGTATGCTTGGTAAATCATACCGTACGTGCCAGGCATCTATGGAAATCAGAGAAACGAAAGCATCAGCCATTTTTATATCTTGCTATGTGTTACGAACCTTTAGCAAGGAACTTTTTCTTTGGTTTTCCTACGGTTTCATCGGACTTTCGTTTTTTATTGTCGCTGTCTTGTTGGCTTTTTTTCTTCCCTTCTTGGAAACCATCATTATGTTTTCCTATCACAACTGGCATTATCATGCAATTTACCAAAAAAACGTACAAAACCTTGTGCAGCGTGCGGTTGGTTTCCCGCTGCCTGTTGTGCCAACTGTGTAGTGTAGGACGAGCGGATCACAAGGAAGCATTTGAATTTCGACACGATTCCTCATACCATAAAAATCAGTTTATTTTCCTGGTGGATATACGTGTAAATGCGAAAGATTTTTGTGTAAACAGCACAGCGTTTGCCTGCAATGCAAAGTTGACCAGCCTCGTACTACTAGCAACAGCGCAGATGCAGATCTACACATTTTCTGACTGTTTTCACCGCAACTTAAGATCCACTTTTAACAATTACCGAACAATGTCAACTTTTACGATTAAGGACTGCAACTGAAAATGATATGCAGGCAGACAAATTGCTAGTGTTTCCAACCCGGGTTTTCCCGAACCCGAAACCCGGGTTTTTTTGTCTATTTTCTACTACCCGAAACCCGGGTTTTTTCAACCACCAAACCCGGGTATTTTAAAAATCCTGGAATTGCTGTTACATTCAAATATTAGTAATTCTGATAACACTGAAGTTGCAGATCGGCGCGTGTAACGGGCCTTTTGAACTTTCAACTATTATCATGAGGCACGAGGTGCGGGTTTTGCTCCGTGAGCATCGTACGTTCGTTGTTGGTCCGTTTATATTTTCGTTCAATTGACCTATTCACACGGATCGCGACGTCATTTTGCACATAATAGGTGTCTACGCGAACTTTAGTCTTTTCGCTAACCTAATTAAATAACTACCACGTGAGGTAGTTCTTCAAAGGTATGCCGTAGTTAGGTAGTTACTACTNAGTTCATTAATAAGCTATTGTGTGTTAGTTCATATACAAGCTGTGATTCTTTNCAAAATTAATTCGTTCCTTTTCAGTTTGCAATAACTTTCTACAAAAGATTGGGCTTTCCTTCAGAAGCGACTTTAAATAGATTACACATTCAGTTTAATGACGTTAGTAATCAAGGAAAATCAGAAGCTTAGAGCCATTTCTTACACAAGGCTCAACCAACACCAAAGTGCAATTTGTGCTCCGTTATCCCAAAGGAGGTGGTTCAAGCACCGAAAGTATGATCAACCATTTGAAATCAAAGCACAGAATCCGTGCAATTCATGAGAGGGAAGACTACAAAACTACTCCGGCACAGGAAGAGATCCGATCACAAATTGTGAAAAAGAAATAAGTCTTTTTGAGGCTATAAAGAAGAGGTCAAATAACCTGAAAAACTATACCATGCCTCACTTACAATCAAGCCCAAATCAGTGCAATCGGAGAGGGCTTTGTCAACCACGGGACTGTTTGTCACAAAACTCAGAAATAGACTGAATGATTAAAGTGTGCTTTGATTGTCACGCCTCAGTATTACAAACATCATTGAAAAACTGTGCTTAAATTAATTAATAGTTCGCTAATAAATTGCGCAGGGACAAACAGCAGAAATTTCAAAATGATATTGAGTTTTATCGCTCAAAATCGCATTCATTTCAAAACCCAAAAAAACGGGTTTTCCCGGGTTTCTTTTCTCAGCTACCCGAAACTCGGGTTTCAAAATTTTGCCCCGAATTGGAAACACTACAAATTACCAGTGTCATTACATGACCTGCTTCTGTCCAACTGCTAAATATGGGCTGTGAAGATAAATCTAATACTGTACAACTGTAGATAAACATTAAAGCATTAAATATTGTTGGGTAGATTTAACAACACTAGTTCTACACTACTCAACTAGTGTAGATAAATATTACACAATGAAAAACGTCTAAAATAGTACATTTCCACCAAATATTTTGCACAAGTCAAAGATTCAGCTTACAAGAAATCAGTTTAGCTTGGAACTAGTCTTGGAAGGCACTGGGCAATGCTAACTGACACGATTGCCTGCTTTATACAGAAGCCAATGCCCATTACAAGTACTCTTGCAGTTCACACAATGTTTTTGCAAGTTTGCATACGCCATCAAGATAACAGACTACAATAAAATAACTAACTTCCAAGGTATTAAGCATAGTGTCAAAAATCAAGGCAAAATGGTCGGCATCGCAAGAATGTGGGCGAAGATGAACGTTTAGAGAAAAGCGACACTTCAAGCAACTGCATATACGTATAACTAAACAGTATGTTAAGAAAAATTTTCGGATGAAAGACAACCACTGAAGGGGCACAACATGGAAACCAAAACTAGCTTATTTTGGATTTGAACGTATCTAGTATGGCTGCCAGGCGTAACATTGTATATTAATATACCAGTACGTTATTTTTTGTTTATATGTTATTTGATTATTTTGTTTCATGAGCATTTTCCATTTGAGCTTTTTCAAATATATGCTATTTGGGACTTGTTTGAGCTGAATTACAACAATGCTAAATCTGGATCCAAAACAAATTTTCATCAAGGCCAAACAACATTCTGTAAATACCTGTTTCATCTCTGTAGTCAAGGCTTTTTTTGTTTTTCTTTTTAATTGGAACATTTTCTAGTTTCTGTTTCACTGGCTTTTTCAGAAGTTGTTTGGGAAAAGATTTCTCATCATCTGGAGGACTGGTTGTTGGCGTCACTTCGTTAGCGCCCTGAACCCTAAATACAAATAGAGCAACTGTATAGAAACATTCTAAACAACGCGTATAAGATTGATGTTAACCTGGCCAGCAAACTGGTCTAGTGTGAGCACGTACCATTAAAGATGGTTTTAATGCTGGGTTTGATTCCAGGTCAGCCATGGCTTTATGCAAAAAGTGGCTTTTTGACCATAACTTTTGAACCAGATATGTTAAATGGTCAATCAAAGGCTCTAAAATTTCTTATCATAGCTTAGTTTCCACTGAAAGCTTGAGTCAAAAAATTGGATCTTGTTGTTGGTACCCAGGGCCCGGTGACCTGGGCCAAAAATGCTTAAACCTACCCTTATTATGCCATCACGTGCAAAAAGTAAAAGCTGAAACTCTCGAATTTTTTTATCGAAACTACAACACTTTCCACATCTTCAGAGGGTTTGAACAGCTCTCTAGTTCAATCAGCTGGCGAGTTGTGGAGGTGCAAAGAGATGCATTAAAAGTGGCTCAATTGAGATTTTAAAGTACGGGTCTATCGTACACTGCCTCCCACCACGTTAACAGGAAACATAGGTTCTATTTAAAAAAGCTTAGAGAAATGCCAGTGTTAAACAGGCAAAAATGGAATGGGACATTTCAGTGATGCTCAACATTTTTGCCTGTTTAACACAGAAGTTCGCAGGCAGGGGAGGCAATTGTTGGCATGGGAGTGGAAGTACAAATATTATCGTACTCTGATAGGCAACCAATGGAGTGTCACAAGTGGTCTGCATTACCATCTCCAATTGCTTGCACCAAGGGGGCCAAATTGCTGCTTTTTGCAGTGAATGCTGCACCAGTGGCAAGTCAATGACAGCACTGCACAAGCACATGAACCATTTTCCTTGCACCTGACCATTAAAAGCAAGCACAAGGCTGTACTTGGGCAGATCAAAATTACTATTTTTCACAACTTTGATCTAACTGGATCAAGCAACCAGGAATGTGGAGTCGAGGTAAAATGTCCGGCCTTTACAAAATATCCAACACTGACCTTGCCAAAATTTCCGACTCCTTAACATAAAGTGAATGAAGTGGGGCTGTTAACAACTTTGTAGGAACTAGCAATCAGTGGAAATCGTGGTACACAGCAAGAAACCTCTGTTTCAACAAAATTTTCCAAAGGAATTGCACCATTTCAACAGGAATTTCCAACTTAGGAGTATGATTTTTAAAAATGATCCAATCGGACTTCCAGAGTCGGAGTCAGACAAAAAATCCGAATCTGACTCCTAGTGTTGTTAGGAATCTGCATGGATTTCTACCAATGCATTTCACTCCTTTAATCTGGAAAGATCGCTGTCCGGCTCCCGACATGGAAATTTAGGAATGGATATGTCAAGTCAATAACAAAAAACGCTTACCTGGATTTCACAAACTGTTATTTAGTTGTTTAAAGTCCATTTTCACACACAATCAATGTAACAAAGGCAGAACTTGCAGGGCGTAGTTTGTACAGTTCTTTTTCACATTTAATCTCATTCTGAATGCATACCAGTTTACGTATATTGATTGGATCTGCTAATAAACAAAAAGACTATGATATTTTCATTTAGTCATGTTTTACATGCAGTCTACACATTTGTTGACATTTTGGCTAAGTCTACGATTTTCTTCTGTTCCACTTTGAGCATCCGCTGAGGCAAGTTCTACTGTACTGCACAATGTCACCTTTGTTTACATTGTTGGCATTTGCACTGGAAAGAATTTTGCTCTTTATACTTATCGATTCCAATTGTACGGATACCTCACTAAACCGACATTGTTTGATGAAACCAAGCAGTCCAGATAAGGGAGGTCTGACTGTAAACCGTTCAAATTATTTTCTTTTCCAGTAGAAATTTTCCTGATAAAAAAGTCAATTATCATAAATTTACAAGTAGGTGTATTAAGAAGCAAACTTTGAGTGCAGTGTAAGCTGTTGAAGCACACATCCTTTAAAACGTATTTTTCAATAACTACTGCATTAACTGATAACTGCATCAGTACAGTATTACTAATTCTTTTATCAACTTCAAGTTTTTATGCACAATTTTCTCCAGCATCTTTTTATTTGAGTAAAGCATTACTTCTAAGTATTGTTTGACTTTCGTATTGCCAATCACTTTGCAAGGTCTTGAGACAACCCTAAGGGTATTTATAAACCTCGTCAGATGCTTGGAAGAACTACTCTTTACGAAGGTTGCAGACTGCAATATCTTCAAGAATACTGATCCTTGCGAAGACTGACAACAATTCCTGAATTCCCACATCTTTACAAGACTGTTTCTGTTTTGCAGCAACCAGCTCAGCATTCATAGATATTTTGGAATATTACTTTCATTGATTTGATAGCATTTTAAGCCATCAGAAAATTGAAAATGTGATAACAGTGGATACTCCTTTTATATACATCTGCACTGTTTTTGTTTCTGCAGATTCGTCAGATACTTTTTATACCANTATAATTATCTTTTTTCAAAACACAAAATAACAGAAAAAGTTATAAATCATACATACAGTGTTGGTGAAATTGTTTGAATACGCTGNGAAAAAAACTCAGCTGCATTTGTTTGGCCATCTTTGCATTGAGATTTTTCACAACTTTCTGAAAAATACAGGTTTTAAAGTTCATTTACAAGTAAAATATTGCTATCAAGAACCACATATACAATAAGCACACATACCTGTGAGCATTCCAGATGCTGCTTGAGCCAGCACACTATCAAATATTTCATTATATTGTTCATCAGTCAATGGTTTGTGCTTGGAGACTTTCACAGTATTTACCTATAAAAACTCATGCATAATTAAATTGCAATTTTGAAGAAGTTAAAATCAATCTCCCACAATGGAATATAACTATCATCTGTGTCAAGCACTGTATGCATTAGTGATGTAGTTGAGACCACAAGCTTTGAGACTGAGACCTGGTTAAAACTTCAAGACTGAGACTCAAGACNTCAAACTTTGTTGATATGGCTGAAATTTTTTTTAATGTCATCATCACTTCTAAGTTCAATTTTTTTTATTTTTTAGCATTTTTCCAATCTNTTTTGGTTGTTTCTCACCTGCAAATACAACAGACATAAAAACTCTTGATATATACAAGTGTTACTAAAAAGCCATTTCTTTGCGATATTCAAAGTCTCAAGACAATAGGCTGTAACCGCGACCTGCAGCCTTCGAGACCAAGACAAAACCTGAATCCTTCAAGACAGAAGGCAAGACTCACAAAAATGAGTCTCGAGACCAAGTCTTAAGACTCCATCACTGGCATGCATTACATAATACACTACTAAAACACATTAGCGTAGTTTGCACTATGGGAGAAAATATCTGCAAAAATAACCCTTTATATTATTTTCATTACAGTTCTAAGGGTATAAGCCCCAAACCTAATTTTGAGCCATTTTAACTTGCATCTCACAAACTAATGTGCCAATAATGGTGTCTCATCATAACCAACTTACAAACAGTGCCAAACAGTCCATTTCTGACAACCCACAATTACAAGTATATATCTAGTGTTGGCTAGTTAAGTCATATTCAGGAGCTAATAACTTGAATTATGTCTTTGTAAAAGCAGTGACTTAAAAATAACCCCTTCCAAATTTATTAATACATCATTAATCAACCACATACAACATATTGCCACAAAAATGTGCAAAAAGCAAAAACAATTGTTTTGATCTTCATTAACTTTGATGTTATGATTCAGTAGTTGAACAAACTATGCCAACTGGTATCAAAATAGTGGCCAATAGTCACTACACTATGCTGGATAAAATTAAGATATAAAATAACATGTTAAGAAGAAAAATGTCAAAGCATACAAAATTCACCTCATTATTTTGGTTCATTTCTTCATCCCTTTTTTCTTCAGGACCTAAAGAAAACATTAACACTTAACACTATTTTTTTAAAATCACTTATTTCGAATTTTTGGAAACCTGCTAGATCCATTTACAATCACAAACCCCCTTCCCAATGCATGTAATTTGCTACCACAAACAATATTGCACAGGTTTTGAGAACGGTCATTGCCAATTGCACCAAATATAAGAGGTTCTGACATACAGTAGTAAAATACAAGTGAAATGCATTTGCCATGAAGCTGTATTGACAAAACTTAGAGGTTTCAAAGTGTACTAAGAAATGTATAAAGCATCAGTAAAAAGACAACAAATAACAGAACTTTTGGATATAGCATGTTGAAACAGATAAATATAAGACAAGGGTCTCAAACACAAGGTCTGTTGTACAGCCTACAACATACTCGGCACTGTCAAATAAAGATTTTTTCTCAGATAGGCTTGTATTGATGATTTTAAACGTAATATTGAGGACCTTGCTGACGAGAAATTCTGCCAGCTAAGAGGCCAGAACAACATATGGCTGTAATGGGATTATATTCACTTTGCTCATTACTTAATTTTGTTTATTGAGTTTCCAATGTGTTTTCTTGTTTATTGATCTTGTATTGCATATTGCAGCCTTCGGTTAATTTACACATCTTCATTTAGCCCTCTGAGCAACTTGGATTTGAGACCTCTGATTTAAGAGTTAGTTGAGAATTAGGTCTGAGGTAAAATAACGAAAATTTGGGTAAATAAAACTTTTTGGGTAATTTTTATCCAAACTTACATTTTTTAACCATAATTTTTGAACCAGAAACCTTAGAAAGCTAATCAAAGGCTCAAAAGACTCAGATTTTAGCCTACAGATTTCTTGTGGTTGGGACCTAGGGCCCGATACCCTCAAGTCAAAAAGGATTAAACCTATGCCACGTATATCACCCACAAAAAAACTGAAATCCAAAACTTGACATTCTTTTTTATTGGAAACTAGATTTTCCGAGTCTTTTGAGAATTTGATGAACAGCTCTCTAGCACAATCTGTTGGCAAGTTATGGAGTTGCAAAGTGGTGCGAAAATATGGGATTTACAGGTAAATCCACCAGGCAGTGAAGGTGTTAATGAATAAAAAAATTAAGTGACTTCAGTCATAATGTCTGAAAAGCTGTAGGCTAGTGAATAATATTTTGGCAAGTTCTAATAATATTACAAGACAAAATGACCAAGATGTCACAGTGAAAAAAACAACAGGTTGAACAGAACTGTCAAATAAAAGAGGTTGTGTGATGCAACACAAACTGCCAAGTATGAGAGGTAGTTGAGACGAAATACCAAATACACAAGAGGTTTTTTAATATAAACCAGTGGTTCCCGAAGTGGGCCACCCCTGGGGGCGGTGAGAAACTCTAGGGAGGTGGCGAAGCAGAAATGGGCGGTTGGGGGTCGATAGGAGACCTGGTTA
>JGI24022J15233_10004201_pt1 | contig 14753 bp, 11 predicted proteins | sample Ectturendosymbi2_FD_15233 | JGI IMG/M metagenome (IMG submission 15233) | reverse complement strand
GACAGTGCTTAAGTTGAAGATATGGGTAGACAAGAATCGCCGCAGTTAATAGAAAGGAAGACACAGGTTGATACTGATGCTCAAGAAACAAGTAGAGTTTCCAAGTATAGTTTGATAGATTATATATTTATTGTATAAGTCACAAAATTTGTAATTCATTGAAAACTCCACTTACTCAGCCCTAAAATAATCATGCTCACTAAAACAAGATTTGCTCAGTGTAAAATTATCTTAGAGGGAACACTGATCGTCAGCAATTTAAAAATGATAAACAAAATGTCGACGTTGCCTCCTCCTGGAAAAATTTCTGCGGACGCCCATGAATGATCGTGCTCTCTCGCTTTCGTTTTTTCGTTACTTCCGTGCTTTCACTCATAGGCGAACGGTAGTGCATATTTTTGGGGATGCAAAAAATTTTTGCCCAAATTAGATCTTGCTTTCCCAAACAACGTATAAACAGCAAGTCTTAATGTTAAGACTGACACGTGCCATTGTAAACTAATCAAGGTTTCTGCCTGCCTAATTAGGTCTACCAATTACCGTGGTTCAAAGCCCTACGCCCTCAACTAGCAATCAATATTCTGCATAGCTACCTGTGAAAAATGGTAATATTTAATGTGTTGAAAAATGTTAGGTAATTACAATAAAATCCTCCCAAAAATTGGTTTTCATGCCACCACGCGTGGAAGGTGCTGTTCAGAATCTTCATTTTCAAGTTTTTATACACGCTCTAAACTTTTCTTCCAACACGATCATCCTAATAGTTACGATCTGTTCTTCTCTAGCATAGACGTGTGCATTTGTGTTGGCCACAATTGCAATCAACCTGGAAAAGGAGTAAAATATCGGGTTACGATGCAAAATTACATTGCCACAAATATGTCAAGTCTCAAGTAATAGAGGGAAAGGAGGCAATTTCATACATAGCATATAGCTTAACCTTCCACATTGGCAATTTTCACTGCAATGTGTTATACTTAAAATACTCCAACTTATAGCTGCTGCTGAAACTACACGCTTACAGCTTCTAAAGTCACATCATGAAAACAAAAAATCCACACCAGTTTAGACAGTTAAATATGCACTGAACACAGCACGCTATGACAAAATAGCAATATGAGACTGACACACGCAAACACTGCAGCCTGTATGATCAACTACTAAATTGTGTAGAAATGCATATTTCCAATGACAAATTACTTTTAACCTCAACAAGAATATTTCATAAAAATGGCAGTGCTTCACTGCACTGCATTAGCATAAGTGAATTATGCAGTACAATAAATAGTACAGTTGCTGCTCTTCATGAAAACTTCACTTCACAGCATTAAATTGAAACAATCAAATTTGGCAGGACTCAACATATGCAATTCATTGCATGAAACAAACGGAAAATATTAAACCTAAACAGTATAAAATCACAGCTACATTAGTACCACGCAACATATTACAGCTGCAGTTACGTAGTTAATTCTGTTTATGAATGCTTCATGGAAACAGATTTGCACTTGCAAATCTCACAACATCAAGCAAGTTTGAAACGCGAAAACTTCACACTATCATTTCACAGATACACCACATTACTACCTTAAAACGTTTTGCAACTACAGCTACATTTTAGTTGTACACTTTGCAGCATCACCAATTTGAGGTTTACAAAAATTAGGGTTAGTTGGAATGGTGAGTTACCAAGTTACCATGTAGTGACTACATGTTCCTAAATTTAAAATGTTTCTAACTCTACCCAAATTTGAATGAAGTTGTTTCAGTTGGCCCAATTTTGATTTGGGCTGTTGTCATTTGCTCAAATATTTATAAATTATGTAAATCTGAATGACACTCTTCCAATTGGCCCAGATGGCTCGAATTGTACCCAAGTTTGAATGAAGCTGTTTCAATTTCCCAAATATGATTAAGGCTGTTGGAATTTGCCCAAATGTTTCCAATTTATGGAAATTTATCCAATTTATCCAATTTATGGAAACATTTTTAACTTCACCCAAATTTGAATGAAGTTGTCCCAATTTGCTCTAATTTTATTAAGATTGTTAAACTATACCGAAATGATTTTGCTTTTATCCAAATTTGAATAAAACTCCTATAATTCAAGCAGACATTTCTAAACGTACTAAAATTTTAATGGAGCTTTTCTATATAACCCATCTTTGAAGAAGACTGCTTGAAGTTGCCCACAATTGAATGAAGCTGTTGCAAATCGGCAAAGTTTGATTTGACTGATGGACTTCACCCAAGTGTTTCCAATTTATCTAAATGTTTTTGTTTTCACCCAAGTGTGATTGAAGCTTTTCTTATGTGCCCAGATTTAATTGAAGCTGTTATACTTTACCCAAATGGTTCTATTTTACTCAAATATTTCTAATTATACCCAAAACTTTAATAAAGTATTTTAGTTGGCCCGAATTTGATGAAGGCTGCTGGAATTACCACATGATTCCAGTTCACTCAAGGGCAGTGTCGATTTTGCCATGAGGGGCAAAAAGAATGGAAAAATAGTCTCAGACTATTCTGCCGTTTTTGTCATCATTTTGGCGTTGATTTGGTTATAATTTTGCTTTAGTTTGGAAAATAAGACACGACCTCACTCACATGTGAATACAGCTGTATACTTTGCCCAAATTTTGAAAATTTTTGCCCGAATAATGGCCAATTTTTCAGCGTTGGGAATGCGACCGCATCCCGTGCATCCCCATGCTGTACGCTTATGCTTTCACTTGTTACAAATTGTTTGTTTCTTTTCGTTCTCTTGATTTCAGTTGCAAACTAAACAGAATCAACCCACTTCTTATTATTATTTCATCAAAATTACCTACAATAACAAACGTTATACACAGATTATTATGGGTGTTGGAGACTATTCCAAACGACAATTAAAAACTATAAGGTTCCCCATTTGAAGAGTACTAATCTAACCTGTGACTACGTTCACTTGCTGCAACATACAAGTCAAACAGCACTACTGCACTATGCTGGCTACTGCCACCGCTAATTGTGATGTAACAAATGTAACGTACAATGAGAATAAGTATTATGTCGTCACTTGAGCTGTTTATCTCGAGTCCTCGATGTATCTGTTCTGATGCTAGTTATGGGGCGCCGTTCGTAAAAGAAATTGTATCGGACAGATTTAGCGCAAAAACTGCTATCTCTGCACATATTTAGCTATCTCTGCGCAGAGATAGCTAAATCTGCATGCATATATGGCGCTGAAGTGTGTCAGAGGAAAGCATGGTATAAAAGAGAATGCTCTCACAGAAAGAGCACGTTCAAAGTGGAGAGCTCACTTGGAGACGAGGACTATATTGTAAAGAGAAACGCTGTCATAGAAAAAGCGCATCGAATGAACTGCTCGGTTAGGCCTTATTGTCCGAAAACAACGTCGGCAACACACGTTATCACTTTAGCAGCATTATTACAATAAACCCTACTGCTTCGAGAATCAAGGAAACGAAAAATGCATACGTTCTTATATGCAATAAGCTGCAGTACTTACAAACACTTAAAAGTACTTAAAAGCCCTACCGATGTACCGGCGTCCCTGAACACAATCGTAACTCCAGTATTACAAAACTTATTGACCACGCTCAGATTCATGTAAAGATAGCTTAGCACTGCACGTAATGTAATTTGTACAAATCACGGGCTTATAGAAAATACAATAACGTGTCTGCGGAATTTGAAGCCCTAATGGGAAAAAATTCAAATTTAGTTTCATTTTATTCACATGCATTTTGTCAACAAGACAGATTGCAAACTCAGGGATGGATATTAGGAAAGGATAACGAGGCAGTCGCCTCGGGCCCCTCTTTTTCAGAGATACGGTGACCCTCTTTTAGAGCTTTGCACCATTGTTTAGTTGAAAAGGTTATGTACCACTCTATAGCCACAGAAGCTCTGAAGGAAGTCATATGTTTCTCAAAATAAAGCAAAGATGGGAAAATGTGCCAAAGGAGGCAGCTTTCAAGTGTCCAGCTGCAAAACTTTACAAACTTTTGTTCCTTTCGTATGTATCTTACGCTCTTGAATTTAGTTCATAAATTGAAATGTGAAACAAGCTTAACTCTTTTATCCACGAAATCCCACATCTACCTTTCGCAATGGCGATATTTTGGGGCCTATTTCTGAGAGCTTGCCCCTAAATTTTAATATCCACCCCTGTGCAAGCTATCTTGGTATCTGCAAGTAATGGCAGTGTCAATTCTCTCAGAACTTGCAAAATTAAAAGCATCTCGCTACTTACGTTAGATTTTGCTGCTGACTCATCTCATTGCAGTTGAATAATTTCAAATAATTTACTGTAGGATAGGGTGGAAATTAACATCAGATGAAAGTTGAAACACTGAGCTTATGAACAGCAGGTCGAAGTCTAATATCTTGACAAGCTGATTGTTGGCTCGCCGGCAAGGTAAAGGGAAATTATTGATGAAAACGTGAGGCTCAGTGTAACTGTGATTGAACCGGCACAATACATGTCATCACAAATAAATATCTAGAATGAACGCTATTGTTGCTAAACAGTGACTATGGCGCAATGAATAAGACTTTGAAACTAAATCACTTCTTAGCCAAAGTTTGAGCTTCTAGACCAGTGGTTCTCAACCTTTTCAAGCCACGGACTATTTTCGGACCAGTATAAATCTTCACGGACTCAAGGTAGATTAAGGCTACGAGAATGGTACAAAGACTAGTTTTAGCAAATTCGGTTCATCGTCCACATTCACAAATTTCAATGAGAATCTTGTCTCTGAGTTTGTTTCACCGGTTTGTCGAAATAAGGGCTTGTGGTCGTCAACGCACATCACCTGATGTCGTCTTCTGGTTGAGGTTGGTTTCGGTGCTTGATTTAAAAAATAATCATATCGTTGAAAAATAGCTTCACAACGGTATGTGTTGGAAAAAGAAAAAGAGCTTTTTTCACCTGCCGACACAGATCAGAGAGATTTGATTCCACTGTCTGGACATCCACTCAAAATTGAATAAGACTCCACAGCTGTCGACTTTGCAGCTCAATCAAGGGTTCAGCAATGCAATCGACTTCACAATAAATCTGTAGCTCTGGCACCTCAAAAGGGCTTCGCATGTTTTTGATGTAATTGTAAGGTTACCAGACGTCCTTGAGCGCCAAGAATTGTTCTTGAATTTGCTGTCAAAACTTGTTTTGTCCTTGACCCTTGAAAAACATCTTGTTGTCCTTGAAAATGTTCCGGCGTCCTTGAAAATTCTTGAATAGTTTTGAAACTGCTCATTTTTGAACTGTTGATTACATTGAACATTCAAGAATAAAAAATAAGCAATGTAAATGAACAGAGCAGTGTGTAGATTTGTTCCATCTTAAACAGTCGTGTAGTAAAAAGTAAATTATTCAAAAACGGTTGTGTGGTCTGAATACGTTTTGTTTAGTTTTCAATTTCGTACATGGTTAGCTTAGCCTGATTTGCCTAGTGAAAGCTTGCCGAAAGGGTTAAAGTAGCCATGGGCGTCCGCAAAAATTCATCCAGGGAGAAACATTGACTTTTTGCTTATCATTTTCAAGTTGCTGACGTTGCAATGCAAATGGACGTTCACAAAGCGCTTTCCTGTTTCTACACCACAAATAAAACTCCCCAAGAAAGCACGCTCTCCAGTCGCATCTATTTTGAAATCTTTTTTAAGTGGAGCTGTAGTCTGTACGAGTTTGCCAGAAAGGTGTACTTTCTGTGATCTGTTACAACTTTTGCTGAATTGTCGCATAAATGTCGTTATCACTGTAAACTCCACACAAATGAGTTTGAAATGGACATGAACTATCAGCAACTACGTTTTCGGCTCCCTCATTAGTCTGTGCTGGTTGAACAGAACTCACTTCCGAAATCTTTTGTCCGAATTGTTTTCTACACTTCGGCTATCAGAAACGCTTTTGCTTTCCATAAACTGCCTAATATCCATTTTTGCGAGCACTTTTTACAAATAAGTGAACAATCAACGCTCAGATCAACAGCAGCGGTGAAAAACCAAGAAAGTTAGACACTGGCAAAACTGTTTCACTGTACCTTAACACGACTATTGGACAACTGAAGAACTTACTAAAGCTAGAACATCAGGCAGGCCTAAAAACTTAGCAGTTGAATTGTGAAAACTCGCCAGTGCATTGAATATAGCTTTGCAATTGTGCTCTCTCACAAGTCAGTGCTAAGCCTTAACGATTAAGACGTATTTCCACAAGCCTTTTACAGAGGTATTCTAACAAGCCACGTAGTTTTATATTGTGTGAAAAGAAACTGCATAAGCGTAGCTTAATTAAGCTACCGGCATTCACTCAGGCACATTGGTCACACTCACAATGTCACACTATAATGGATTTTTGAAACTTGTGGAAGCGGAAGCATTGCTACAGATTTACCCCTGCTTCTTTTCACACAGTATAAAACAACGCGTCTTACCGTTGTCAGCAGTCACTGTCTCACTGCATAACCTGCCAAAGATGTCTAAGGTCAACAGTCACATGCGCAGGGGCGTAACGAGGGCTGGCAAGAGGGGCACAATTCCCCGGGCGCCGAATCGCTATGGGGGCGCCGAATCACTGCGGCGGGCGGCCGAATGACTGCCGAGGGCGCTGAAAAATCCCAGCAATGTCACAAACGAGTACTCTGTTTAATGCAGTACATTTCCTTCCGAAAAAGCTCAGGTTCGAACATGGGGCGGCAAACTTCCTTCTCGCCCCGGGCGCCATCTAACCTCGTTACGCGCTTGCACATGCGGAAAAACGCATTAATTATCGTACTTGAAGTGAACCCTTGAAGATTCGTAGCCATGTTATTGTTACGCAACTAAGAGAAACAATAGAACAATGCGCTCGCGTCGCAAGTTTCGCAACGTGAGTCTGGAGGTGAAGGAGTGGACATGAGTGAACTGCAAGCTCATCATTGCATCACACCAGAACAGTGAAGCTGGTATTTGTGCAGTGTGAGTGCCACACCGATAAATAAAGTGTTATTGCAAGAATAAAATTGATCGGAATCGAGAGACTGACATCAGATTTTCCAACAGTTTTTGGTTCTTAGTCCCAATTTCCATGGGGTGTGTGGGCAAAAACCCGTTTTGCCCCCTCTGTGGACACCCATGAAAGCAGTCCACCGTATCTCTTGAAAAACAAAATGTCCTTGAAAAAATTTCAAGTGATCTGGCAACCCTATGTAATTGTGAGAAGGGATATACTGATCCATGTCGATGGGATGTATTTAGCCGCTCAAGAAAGATTTGACGAATCCAGCGGAAATCAATTTCTACCTCTTCTGCAAATGGCTTTAATGCCGAAAACGCAGATAATCTTCCATTTTCAATTCGATGGATCCACAACTGTATTTTAAGTTTAAATGCGACGATGTCTTGGTCATATTTGAAACCATTTTGCCTTTTCCGTGCATGGAGCTGTTCAGCTGATTCAAACGTATAAAAAATCACATAAGAATATTTGGCAATCCACTTACTGTCAACGAATCGTTCAGCAAAGTTATAATTCTGTTATTTTTATAACGCACCAATGGCATTGCGTGGGTCACTCTCTCCAGAACCTTTCCTCATGAACCAACGGATGTTCAAATGAAATAAACGTCCAGTTTGTTCTTTCCCCATCTCACCAGTGTTTTCTTTCCCACCAGCGCCCACTGTGTTCTTTCCCACATCATTTAAAATCTGTCAGATCTTCTTAAAATTTCTTCGCTGTTTGATTTTTTCTCGGCGAAGAAGACAATAACTACCTAAATATCTTAGTTTTCCTTTTTCGTAAAATAATAGCCTTTTTGATTCTTATTACGGTCTAAACACCATCGGCACAAACAGACACGCAGTAAGTTTGCGAAAGCTGATGTTACTTAGTGAAGGGATCTACTTTCCTAAACATTTCTTTTCTTGTAGTACTGTATGTTTGGCAAGTGGACAGCAAAAGTAAAATTGTTCCACGTAGTCCTCAGTCGTACGGTATCGCACGAACACCATGAACTGTACATCGTTTCCTAAAGCTGTAGTCTCACCTACCTCTGAATCAAGATTTCCACTTCGCTTTGCAGCAGCAATGGGTTGCTACAGAATATCGACTGTGAGTTCTTGGATGCGTCGCTTGATGGTGTTGTTTGAAGAAAAACCATACTTAACGGATTAGATACGGCAGGAGTGTGCAACCCGTACGCCGTGGGGCAAAAGTGGCCCGGGAACTGAAGTTGTGTGGCCCGCGGAAAGGTCCATTCCTAAATTTTATTAAGAAAAAAATTGTGTGCTGTTTACCTACCCTTATGACCACGCCAGTTCACCTGCACCTGTTATTCACTTTATCCAGATCCCATTGCTCCACAAGCAAGTATTACGGTTGTAAATCTTAATGTCAGTTCACTTACCTGAAGAAGTATCGTGCGTGTTATCGGGTTCGCAGATTGTGGCTCGGCGCGAGGCTTCACTGGTGCCTGGTTATGTTAGAAAAGCCCAACTAGTCTCAACTAGAGAAATATCGACATAAATCTTATCAGGCTCAGCGCCCAACCGCAACTCTGACTNAACCTAAACCGCTGTGCTGTCCACACCTCGTGAAATAATAGCGATTTAATCAAACAAACACACACAGAGAACGCAGGTTAAGAATATTGCCAGTGGCGAGTCTAGAATGAAAAAACTGGGGAGGCCACTGCGGGGCCAAGGAAAAAAGCAGGGGGGACAACATAAATGTCTCTCCTGCATGGTGATTTTCCGTTGTAATGAAGATTGATTTGCTATGATTAAACCTATCAAACCCAACATGGCTTGTGAATATCGTCAGAACTGTCGGCAGAAAGTCTTCAAATTGTTTAAAATTTTGCTGGCTGGGAAGTTATCTGCTGTATATGTCAATCAAACGAACTTGAACGTGAAATTAAGCACAAAACTGGGGGGGCACCAAGCAGGGGCCAGCCAAAAATCTGGGGGAATTGCCCATCCAGGCCCCCTTAGGACCGACACTGAGTATTGCCAATCTTCAGTTGGCGGTCAACGATTTGTCTAACCCGCAGTGTTTGACACATGCAACTGCGGTCCGCTGCTGACCAACCTGGTTGGTCCCCTGCTTGGTGGGGACCTCGAAGCAACATCGAAAAACTAAAACTGAAGTAAGCTCCAAGCAACATTGAAAAAAAATAAAACTGATCTTGTCAAAATCAAACAAGTTTAAAATTTCAAATTTTGTACAGCTTGTCTGTCAAGCGCGCCGTATTTAAGTGTCCATAGATAACTCGAGATGAGCCTGACCGGCTATTCGAGCAAAGAAAACCTGGACGTCCGTGAGGTTTTATCACTGATGGTATTTGATCTTAATTCGTCATGGTAGCTAAGCAAGCTCCTTGGATGTCGGTTGCCAGTATAACCTCATGGTTCAATTCTGCTGTGAGATTTTGTAGGATGTTTGCAGCCATTCAATAGTTGTATTGTTTCTTGATGCTTTCCCACTTCAGGCGCATGAGGAAACACCGAAATGCTGCAATGTGCATAGCAATTGCTGCCACAATACTCAGAAGAGGACATCAAAGTTCCAACAATAAATGTCATGGCATTGGCAAAATCATCTCTGGTAGAATATGAGTCATAGTCCACACAAGCATGGTATTTTCTTATCCAATCGTTTTGCAGATGTCCATGCTATCACTTCGTACGGTAGCCAGAGAGATCAACAACATCGGAAAGCACTGAAAATTCAAATAAGACTTTACGACCTTGTGCCTTATGAGGTCGGTAATTTTGACATCAGGCTTGGGTAAATATCTAGATTTCTTTCTTTTAAATTCATTTATTTCACTGTTGTGTCGCACATGGTCTGTCTTGACCAAGGAAATACTTTTAAATGCTATTACTGTTTTGCGTGTTTATATTTCTGAGAACACTGACAGTTAGAAACATTCTCGGTGGGTTTTATCGATTCCAAAAATAACTGTTTTCTCGTCATCGCAAGGTCATATTAACATCGGGTGTTTGTTTCTAATCCATCCTTAACCAACAAAATATGAAACATTTTTAACAAAGCCGAAAGGTATCACTACAAATTATTTTGCTAGCTTAAGTGCCCCCGAAATGTCATTGTGATAAAAATGTAGACAGCACTCTTGCGATTGATCTTTGATGTTATGCATGAAAAGTTGTATACCTGATGAAAACAGGCAGGAAAAACGCATTTTTTACTTTTATTTGGAAGCGTGTCTAGTTTTAGTAAAATCACTAAGGTATACGGTTGTGGAAAACAATTAAGTTGTAACGCCTACTTTCTGATCCAGGATAAAACAGAAGTTCAGCTTCTTCATCCTTGAAGGTGAAAGACCTTGTGTTGTCTTCGACGCAGTCTTCTTGCTGAGCTGCAGCGCAAGCGCAGGTAAAACATGTTAGAACACTTTAATGGTCTTGTGCTTTGAACCAATCAATTATTTTTGGCGAAGCACACTGACAATGCACATAAATACCAAACGAAAATGTACTAAAGATTTGTAGAATTTATGCGTAAATGTGAAAAAATTGATATCAAAATATTGTTTGACAGTTGTTACGTTTTTACCAGTTGTGTATGTGATTGAAGATATGATCTTCTTTCCGAAAATTTTGATTAAATGATTTGTTTTATTGATTAAACTTACTGCTTGTATTTATTTTCGTGCGTTCCTTTGTTTCCAAAATGTTCAACGGAATTTAATAATATTTCTTTGATACAAACATATTTGAAGTCTTCATCAGGAAGAAAGGTATGTTCATTCATAAACTTTTTCGACTAACCACTAAGTCAGCACGAGTCATGGGCATACAGTAATACACAGTAGCTTTCACAATGCAGTAGTGCAGAAAGCCTACCTGCTCTGTTGTTCCATTCTTCATCAAAATCTAAGCAATAAAAATGAGAAACAAAATAATGAGAAATAAAATGCAAGATGAAACACAGGTATTTCAAATTCTGATAAATGCGTAGATTTATGAGACCTGTGTTGCAATAAACCAGGGGTGAGGAACATGCTGCCCGCGTGAACATTTGATATGGCCCGCATCAGAATTTTCATTACCAAGTTAAGCAGAAAATCTCGTCTAATCAAAGCTCCATGATAAGCAGGTACTTAGACAGTAATTCAGGAGAGTCACTCTTCCTCAGTTACATAAAGGCAGGAATTTAGAATGAATTTAATTGATTTTGCGGCCCGCTAATGATAATGCACAATTCAGGCGGCCCGTGATAGTAGTTTGTTTTTTATCGTTTATTGCAGGGGTGGGGAAGCTAAGGAACGCACTGAAAACCAAATGTTATTAAATTTATTTCTCAGAAGTTTGTTAGAAATTTTCACATTACGTATAATAACACTATTTTTCGCATTTTGAGTTTAGTTACAAATAGAAAACAAACCCGATCAAAAATGAAATTGCGTTGTACCAACTGCAATTTTTCATTAAAGACAAAACAACACTTGTCATAAAACAAATATTTTCACTTGCAGTACAAGCGCAAGACTTATAAATAAATAAACAAATAGAACAATTGAATAGAAGTGCCATTTGTACAAATTGAACTCGTTTGTAGTAGGGGCAAAGGAAAATGTTTGATGATGATTGTGAATGCCAATGCTATATTCAAATTTATCTATTTCAGTAGAAGTAACTCTCGTGTTTGTAATACTTTTGTATTTACTAGAAAAATATAGGCATATCCTGACCACTCCCTAAGGTAGTCTAAGTTAAAGAGTTATTTTGAAAATATAACCTAAAACCATTTCAATTCTCTTTATTAGCCACATAATGGAAAGCACACAATTTATCAACAAAAATTTCTTAGAGTTGCTTTTGAATACAACGCAACCTGTTGAAATTTTTTTAAATCCATATGTTAGATCATTTCAGGAAACTATACCATTATTTTCGCTTTTTTTAGTCTGTAAGGAATACTAAACGCTAGTATTTCAGAAACGGATCGTTATTTTTAGTTTTTATGCTGATTTGTACATTTTCTAGTGAATATCTTTTTTTAACGAAAATTGTTGCTTTCTACGTTTATAATAGCATAGTATAGAATAAGAATTGAAACAGTGAATATAATTGCTTGCCAAACGATCATCAACGAAACAAGACCAACTGTGATATTCGTACGAACGCAGTACCATTCCATATTTTGTTTAACGTGCTAGACCACAAGAAAGCCTTTCTCGATGCTTGGAAATGAATTGCTCGCAAGAGCTTCACAGTTTGTGGTAGAATTAGTCTGTGTTCAAAAAGCAATCCACTGAAAACAATGAGAATTATCCGGAGTTTTTTACCCAACGCAGTGGACCAAAATTGAAAATCATTAGTTCCTATAATTTTCCTATTCGTAAGCAAAACATTTAAGCAAACAGAAAATACTGGCTTTGTCATTTTAAAGAAGACTTTCAAAAATGCTGAACAATTGTAATTTTCACCGATGAGGAGTTTGTTTGTTTTTCCTACACAAATGTTGGAGGATGAATGACTTACCACTGATGCAGTCTTCTTCTACTATAACATCAGGGAATTCTATGTTGCATGGGCTCTCATCGGGCATTTTCGTTGCTCCAGGTGAGTTCATGGTTACCTGCTGCAATAAAATTCCCTGTCTTTCTAAACGTTGCCTGGTTGACATTTCATAATGTAGAGAAGGTATTGCAGTGGACTTGTGGAGTGTTTTGAACTCCCGCATTGCACTTTCAGAGATTTTTTAAATTCTTGCCAAGTACCGCAAAGCAAATACTATCGTGTTTGTTTACTGCTGTTCCTCTGGCAAGTTGAGTAGTTGGCAGGCACGTAGCTACTGGAGCGAACCCAGGCCCGTAACCAGCTTAGGACACCAGGTGGGGCTTTCTGAGAAGGGCATAAATTTTTTAAACAATGTCCAATATTTTTAAACTATGTCCAACACATTTTTCTAGGGGTGTCGTAAAAAATTTTAGTGGGGATTCTCCCCCCTATGCCCCCTGGTTACGGACCTGCCGTCACCCTCTAAATTTTGGACTGCAATTATTGAACCGTTGAGCAAAAATTGTCTTGACCGTGTATAGTCAATTATTCTTTCCACCAAGTTGTAGATAGCTGGTATTCTGCCAATGTTTCTGCGTAAGAGATAAGTTCCGTGCTACCACGTAGTAATTCAGTGCTACGCTGCGTTGTCCCGGATGATGAAGGGAGCTGTTGGTGTTGCACAACTGCAGTGTTAGGCTATAAATATTTGAGCTAATGGAGCATGCTCAATGCATTTTTACCAGATAGCAAATTTTCTGCTGACGTACATACGAGGCCGGGCGTCGGAAGGATTTTTCCAGGGGGGAAATAGTAGATTATCTTTGCGTAGCGAAAAACATTTTTCCAAGAGGGGAAAAAGTGGTGTAATGTCACTTTACCCACTCGCAACTAAGTCAACAACATTTTTTCGCTAATAATTTAATGGAAAATAGTCAAATTTTAAAATCCAAAGGGATCCAAGGCCCTCCTATACCCCCCTTCTGACAGGATTGCCAGGTAAGCCTTTTCAAGCCGCGTTTCAAAAATATGGCCTCGTTTGAAGTTGGTTGGCCTAAAAAATTTTATTTGATATTTTTTGGCCTCGTCTCAACTTGGTTGGCCTTAAAAAATTCGAATGACCTGCTTATGCTGAAAAAGTTTCCTCTGTAAAAATCTATTACTATTCAATTCTTTCGGAAGCACATTTGCAAAATTTTTGCAATAAATGTTATATTAGACCAACGCACGTGTTCAGATGTAGGAAAGATTTGAGGGATGCGAGATTCGAAATAGGTTTTTGCCTAATCACTGGAAAATGTGTGCACCGTGTAGTGTGTTGCAGAGGTGGTTGGAGTCACCTGCTCTTGTTCCAAAAAAAGTCGAAGTGTAAATGTTCAATAACCCAGGAGCACGAGCTGCAGTTACAATAAACCCAGGAGCAAGAGCTGCAGACTGCTGTTCCTGTTCCAAAAATGTGCTTCCAGCTGCTGCTCCGGGGCTCATTGAAAATTACACCACGACTCAAGTTAGCACGAAGTCTTGTAGGTTTGTCCAACCTCATTCCATTGGTTATCAGCCCAGAGCGCCGCACGTATCTTATTGTTGTCAGATGAATTGATGAGTTGTTGTGCGGCGGGTGCAAATGAAAGCCATGATAGCCAGTCAGAAACAATTAAAATTTAATGAAAGCGATTATCCAGCTTGGGTAAGAACTGAAAATGTCCCTCCTGCTCCCAACCCCGGTTCCGGTTTTTATTCAAAGCTCGGACTCCGGGTTTGCTCAGGCAAAAATCTTTGACTGAGGCCAGAGTCCACTCCGGCTCCGTGATCACCTCCCGTGGGTTGCAAGCAATAAGCAGGCTCAACACGTCCAGAAATGTCTGCTTTGGATATGCCACAAGCTCACATTTTTATGACCCGAACAGACCCATGCCCATGACAACAAATCCGTAACCCAACCCGTACACGTAACCCCTCTTAATGGCCCGTACCCGGCCCATAAAGAAGGCAGTGTCTATTACTGCTGGTGTTATTTTGCCATTATACTTGTTGATACATGTAAGGCAAATTGAGTTGGTATAACAATATTTGTAAAGCCACAACAGTGACCCACACCAAGTGAATCGATTGCAATTTATTGCGTAAGGAAACTAGTTTCGAGTGTTACATATCTTCAGTCCTGCGCAAAAGTCGACATATGAAACAAAAAGAAAAAACTACGCACTGTTGCTAAGATCAAAACTCAAGATTACAAAAATTGAAGA
>JGI24022J15233_10004200_pt1 | contig 14755 bp, 13 predicted proteins | sample Ectturendosymbi2_FD_15233 | JGI IMG/M metagenome (IMG submission 15233) | reverse complement strand
CGCGGGTCGGACTTTGGGGACCGCTGCTGTAAATGGATGATGGTCCTGCACGGGCAATGCAACGGCCATAACAAACTGTAGCGCCGTTACTACAAAAGTTTCTTTATCGTTTCTTTTTTGAGAAACCCTTCTCTCTGGTTATGTATGCTTAACAGTAAGCTGAGCTGCTCACTGTGCATCGGTATGGTTTTCGTAGCGAGTTACACACACTTGTTTTCGTCGAATTTCCTGATTAATGGCACCTTGCCAGTGGTCACAGTTCGTGGGATCATGTGAGCACATGCAAGCTTTTTGATGGTAAGGCCCACTTTTGTTCACGACTGTTGCAGTAGATTTTGGACTGAACCAGTCTTCATGGACTCTTGACTGGTGTTCGTTACGTCAAAATTGGTGTCAAATTCAAGTTTCCAGTGTAATGCCTGGACTGTACGTGGTACGGGAAACCATCATGTCGTGATATATGTATTGCAACCAATTTACCTTACAATTTTCACTTCTGCTGCGTGACATGAATTACCAATGTGAACGTTGTTGGCGTGTTTCATATTTTTTGAGTTGTCACGTCATTGTAGGGTTGCCAGATCACTTAAAACTTTTTCAAGGACATTTTGCTTTTCAAGCAGATACAGTGGGCTACTTTGATGGGCGTCTGCAGGGGGGCAAAACGGGCATTTGCCCCGCCTTGGAATTGGGACAAAGAACCAAAAATTTTTAGAAACTCTGAAGTCAGCATCTTGATTTCAATTGATTTAATTATTGCAATAACACTTTATTCACCGATTTGATACTCACACTGCATAAGAGCCAGGTTCACTGTTATGGCGTAATGCAGTGATAAGCTTGCAATTCACTAAGTCCACTTCTGCAGACTCGCGTTGCAAAACTTGCGAGCGCATTGTTCTACTATTGCTCTTTGTTGCCTAACAATAACATGGCAACGAATCTTCAAATGTTCACTTCAAGTTACTGTAGTTAATGCGTTTTGCCGCATGTGACTGTTAACTTCAGACATCTTTGGTAGGTGACATAGGCGTAGCCTGGGGGGAAGCCATGCATACCCCCCAATTTTTAGCATACCTATTCATTTCGTGCTTTGAGAGGCTCCATCCCACACAACATACTGTTGCTCGCCTAAAATCGGACATTTTGGTCCCCCAAAATAAGTTTGGGCTGGCTGCGCTACTGTATGGTGATGCGGCGAGACAGTTACTGCTGATAACGGTAAGACACGTTTTATACTGTGTGAAAAGAAGCAGGGGTGAATCTGTAGCAATACTTCCATTTCCTCAAGTTAGAAAAATCCATTGGGAGATTGCGAGTGTGACCAATGTGCATGAGTGAATAGCTTAATCAAGCTTCGCTTGTGCAGGCTTCTTTTCACACAGAAAAACTACGTGGTTTGTTACAAATACCTGTATGAAAGGCTTGTGGGAATATGTCTTTAATGGTTAAGGCTTAGTTCTGACTTCTGAGCGAGTACTAAGTGCAAAGATGTATTTGCTGTGGGGGGTTTTCGTAAAATCATCTCCTCAGGGTTTACGCCTGCGCGGTGTTCTAATTTTAGTAAGTTCTTAAACAGTCCGATAGTCTTGTTAGAATACAGGTCTATTACTCATTATTTGTAAAAGTTTTGCAAGAGTGTCTAACTTTCTTGTTTTTTCACCGCTAGTGTGGATCTGGTCGTTGATTGTTCTTAAATTATGACTTAATTGTAAAAAGTGCTCGCAAAGCGGATATTAGGCAGTTTTTGAAAAGAAGAAGCGTTTCTGATAGCCGAAGTGTAGAAAACAATTTGGACAAAAGATTTCAGAAGTGAATTGTTTTCAACCAGCACAGACTAATGAGAGAGCCGCAAACGTATCCGTTGATATTTGACGTCCATTTGAGACTAAGCTGTGTGGAATTAACAACGATAACGACAATTATTCGCCAATTCAGCAAAAGCTGTAATGGATGACAGAAAGTAGGCATACACCCTTGTGGCGAACTCGCATACAGCTCCACTTGAATAAGATTTCAAAATAGATGCGAAAAGAGCGCGTGCTTACATGGGACATTTTCTTTGTGGTGCAGAAAGAGTAAAACGTTTTGTGAACGTCCATATGCATTGCAACGTCAGCAACCTGAAAAAGATAAGCAAAATGTCGACGTTGCCCTCCCCTGGAAAAATTTGTGCCGGCCCCCATATGGCTACTTTCACCCTTTCAGCAAGCTTTCACGTATGGGCAAGTCACACTAAGCGGAAAAAATTAAGGACAAAGAGATGTTTTTCAAGAATCAAGGACATAACGAGTTTGGATAGCAAATTCAAGAACAGTCCTTGGCGCTCAAGGACGTCTGGCAACCTTACGTCATTCTATACGAAAAAGTTTACTGTCATGTCGATTTGTTATCTACCAAAAATGTGAAGTTAAACCTCTCGTGAAATTTCAGCATATACCTTGGGAGATCTGTTGCCAAAATTGAAAGATGTTAGGCTGTCCCAACAGGACTTTCGAAAAGCACGTATGGGCACAAAAAGGCTTACGATATGCAAACGTGTCATCCTTGCGCCTGCGAAAACGTTCAAATCAAGATATGCTATTAGTGTAGAACGATATTGTTATTGCAGCTTCCCTGATTTCATTTTGTTTGAAAGCTGTGCTCAAACTCACAACGTTATTAGTCGACGTATTACTTACACGCAGTTCGTGCTCCCGAAAACAACACTGTTAAAAATCAGCAATGGACAAGGACCTTTCTATAATGCTATTCAAAACTATTTTCTGTGTGAACTTCGCTTTAATATAGTTATTATTTATCAATTTACAGTTCTTCAAAAGTTCGCATTTTTCGGTTTGTTTTTAACGAACCTAAGCGACATTTACTTTTGCTAAACACAACTCCGGCAAAACAATTCACCAGTCACTGTGCATAAAGTTTATTCAAGTATTTGTCTGGCTCAAATTGCGAAATAACGCAAATGTAACAAGAGGAAAAAGAATGATATCAAGGAACAGAAATTAACTGCATGATGATGAAAATATATAAACACCAAAACTTCAGGTTTAGCAAATCGATGTGATCTCACATTTTGAATCACAAAGGTTGGCGAAAGACTATGGGTCAGCTGCTCAGCCAGCCCTGTTGCTATACAAATCAATTTTAAATTGAAGGCATATTGCATGTAATAAAAGAAAGTATCACAGTGCATCGAATCAACGTCAGATTAAATAAGTTGACAAAACGAAAAAGCAGAAGGGGAATGCATGCCTATGTACAAGGGTGCGGAGTGAGCAACTGGAGAGGGAAAAGAGGGAACTAAAAACAATATTACAGAAAAGTGAGAAGCATATCAATCGAATATCAAGAGGAATGTCGGCAAGATATAAAATTTAAAATATGTGATATGACAGTTGCTTAACGAAAAAAGATCATAGTCCACCGAGGCATGATGCTACCGACGATAAGGTATCAGCAATTTTTATCTACAGTAAATAAAACTTTGCAATCTCGTTCTACACATAAAGAACAAATTTGTCGTTGTAGCCAATCGCTACAGTGAGTTGGCGAGACATGCCATTTTTATCCAAAAGCAGTGTCGACCTCGTAAGAAATTTGGAAACCACTAGCCTAGATCAATGCGGAGCGCATTACCCTAAACCAGAAAATAACTCCGCAAAAGCAACTGGCCATTTTGCACTGTTGTTTGAGGTAGGTAACCAGGGGTGTAGTCAGTTGGGAACGCGTTCCCACACTTTTTTCATAGATACCTGACCTGAACATATACATTTTAACTCAGATTTCTTACGTCGCTCCAGACGTCGCATAAATCACAAGCTATCTTTTGTATAGCGCCCTAAGAAAACAAAGGTTTTCGTTTGTAGTGTAATGGAAATTAATATTCTATTAAAATACTGGTTTGAACGAGTTAGAGGTGCTATTGAAAATAGCAAGATTTTTGGGTGCGTTCCCACACTTCTTGTTTCAGAACTACACCCCTCGCGCAGTAAGGAAGCCAATTGTCATTGAACATTAGAATAAACGAAAACACAGCGGCAAAATAACTGATCAATGTAAACAAAGAGTGTTACAGGATTGGTGAAGGACCATGTCGGTCATCTGGTCAACCAATCCTGTTTATCACTTTTTGAAAAGTGTTGAGAAACAACAGTTGGAGACCAAGTAGGCCTACATGTCGTTTTTCTAAGTAGGTTCAGTGGCGGATCCAGCCCGTAATTTTAGGGAGTTGATTTCAGTAATATGTGGTAGTCAAGTCTACTAATGGCCATGGGCGTCGGAAGAGGGGGCAGGGGAGGCCTTGCCCCCCTGGATTTTGAAATTATTAGCAAAAAAAGGTTGTTTTTTCAATTTCGAGGGGTAAAAAACAAATTTCCCCACTTTTGGCCCCTCTGGAAAAAAGTTTGGGAAAATTCTCTACTGCTCCCCCCTGGAAAAAATCCTTCCGACGCCCATGATAATGACTTCGCTACTATAAGAGAGATGAAAGATACTTCACAACACTCCTGTGACAAAACAATGGACGACAAAATGACCTTCAGTCGCGAATACTGTTTTCTGAATTGTGCAAAATCATGGTGAATAAAGTTTTACTTTTGTAGGTTTTGGGGGAGGCGATCGCCCCCCCCTGGATCCGCCCTTGAGTAGGCTACATGTCGTTTTTGGCGTTCATTCTTGACCCAAGGACATGTTGTTTTCAGCATTCATTCTGAACTTGTATTGCATCTTATCCCTTAAAAAACATTTACACAAATGACTGGGTTTGCAAAAAGGCACTGTTAGCGAATATACACAAGAGCTACGTGACGGCGGAACGTACGTTATTGTGGGGAGTCCTGGGACGGATTTAAACATGTCACCCACATCGTGTTTGATTGATTCTGTGACGTGATCAGCGATCATCAAACTTTGGAAGGCCGTTTTTACAATGCTCATTGTGACTTCATCGCACTTATTTTCATATTTTGTCAAAACCACCAGCTCAAAAAGCTACATGGTTCTTTTTGCGAAGCAAACTTGGGGTAGAAAATCTCAATTTGCGTAAACAAGCTTCAATGAGAAACCGTGCTCTAACGGAATCTCTCCTCTAGGACGATTTCTAAGATGTGTTTGTAAGAGATGACATATAAAAAAATTTGTGGAGAGATATCCTGGAAAGAATTCTTTTGCATGAGGAATGCATCAGTGAAAAACGGCTGTCAAAGAATGTTTAAGGGCTTGCGGTAAAAAGGGTCCTTGACAAGATTTGAAACGACAAGAGATGTTCGTGGTGAGAGGTGTCATGGTGGAAAATGTCGTGGCTCGAATTTCATCGTGATACTTGCACTGAATTAGAAAGTGACACGTGCTCAGGAATTCGTACGAATGAATCAGTTTCTCGAAATATCGGTCTTTATCTTGTGAAAGTAATTTCCTTGATTCAACGGCCTTCCTCCAGATTGTCCATCGTACCAAACATTTCTGCCGCTAGAAGTAGCGCAGAACTGCACAGTACTGTTTTCTCTTGTGAGCCACCTGCTGCGCTCATTTTTTAATTCTTTTTGTGATGAACGTTTTGGTTTTACTTTGATTTTGTCATTTTGTTCCGTCAGTTCAGTCGTCTTTGTTTTTTTGTCAGTTTTTGGTATTTCAGGCGATGCAAGTTTTTCTTTCGTTTCGCCCATTACAAAGTATGTGTCGTTGGTTGGATTGTTGGTCATTTTCTCATCATCCTTGTGCTTTTTTCCTTTGAATGCTGTAAACAGTTGTTTCAGCCTTATAAGCTTTTTCAGATGCTCGGCTTCCACTACTTTAGCATTGTGATCCAACTCCAGCCTGCAAAAATATGTAATTTCAATGATGGTATGACCAATGTAACGCAAGTGGTCGAGCACATGAGCAGGATTTACAGGAAGTTAATTTATTTATCAAAGTCTAAAGACTGTTTACGTGGCAAATGAAAATTGTCAGCAAGATCTGGTTTTATAACACGCAAGTAACTTTCAATATGTTTTGCCAAGGTCAGCATATGAAGAACGAGTTGACCAAATCCCCATGATATTCCAATTCCGAGTATACATGAAAATTACAAAAACGGCTCCTAGTATCATTTCTGGCACACACAGTCCTATGTCCCAGACAAGAACTCTGGTAATGGGTAGTGTGTAGGATTTTAATTATTTGTTTTTCGTCTGCTGAAAAAAATATGCTTTGGCCTGGCGTCCCCAATGAACCGCCGCTGTTTCCTTTATTTATTCACTTGTAGCAAATATTCCTGATGGTGCAGGAAAGCGCGTTCCTTCGCAAATCTTTTCTAGATTCGAGGAAAGACCAAAAGCAGTGCCAGCGCTACCATTAGGCGAACTAGGCGGCTGCCCTAGGGCATTGGGCCAAAGGGGCGCCAAAAAAATTGTGTGGTTCAGAAAGTGACGAAAGTACACCAAAATAGGAATGAACATGATGAAAGTGAATGAAACACACGAACATGCAGTTTATGAGAAGGTAAGGGTACTTCACTATTTCAGGTTTTCTGCAGAAGGGTTAATATTTTTCCAGTTTAATTTCAATTTCACATATACTAGGCAAGCTCTGTCGCAGTTTGGTTTGAATTTCAATTATACAATAAACTTTTCTCATGAACAAAACGTCCTTCGTATTTTCTTAATGTATGCGATGAGTAGAGCAACGATCTTTGTATAGGAGGGGTGGGCTCTGGAAATGATCTTGCCCAGGGTGCTCACAAGTCTATTAATAGTCTCCTCTCCTGTCAAGACCAGCATAGCATGCCATCCAGGCCACCCTTCAACAAGCTTACTGCAAAATTTTAAGGACACCACCTCTGTTCTTTTCATTTCTTGATTCTTGAGTTTTCCTGGCTGCGCCGCTTTTTTCCGAGCGGGTTTATGTCGAAGTCTTCACTAAATCATGTCTCCAGTGGCAATTATAAGGGGTGGCCTGGGTGGGCCGTGCCCTCTCCAGATCTTTGGACTTTTTAGTAGGCGCAAGCAGGAAGTGTGGAAATCGCAAAACCAAGATTTGAGAGCCGACCCGACGTATAAACTCCGGGAAGATGGAATCCAGACCCGGAGACTTTCCTGGCTTCAGGCGCCTGAAGGCGGCAGCAAGCTCCTTTGGCCTGAAAGGCCAGAGATATTGTTTCCCTCATACGTTCGGACCTTCCACATGTCGGGCAGCTGCTTGTTGACAAGCCTTGTGGATTATGTATTTGCTGTGTGGAGTAAGACGTTCTTTTGGTTAGGTTTCACCTTTTATTTTGGCCCTTATAGCAATTTTTGTCCAACCACTCTGTACCTGCAAAAACATTCATTTTTGTGTCAGTATTTGCGGTGTCCTAGTCATTTGCCTGCACGTTTGGTAATTCATACTCCATGATTGTTTTATACCTGTTTTTTTCTTTGCCCGGAAAATACCCAAAGACCACCTTTGTTCGTCCGATTTTCAAACTTTTGCTGAGCTAGGGGTGAATGGACACCAACTCATAACCCCGCCTCGCGTCCCTATGCTTAAAATGTTATCACATGCTGTCAGACTATAAAAAGTAAACATCAATTAAGGCATGATTTGGCATTCGAATTTCTAGAATACCAGTTTCCGGTCGGCGCCTTGCAGACGCCGACACAAGGGGGGAATGAAGGAGTGCATCCTACCACAAAACAATAAGTGTTTAAACAAGACTTGAGTTGGTTAAAATGCATCACCATAAATGTTCGTATATTACATATACTTCATCGACAAAGATGTTAAACAATGACTTCAGCTTACAATTCCTGAATGAAGTTTCATCTTTTCATCTGTAATAAGTCCCTGTGCTCTGTCGAATGTGGACATTTACGCGGTAAGCCTAGAAAATATGGTATCTGGACCGTATGTGTCCACTTAGTGCCTGATTCAAAAGAATACAACCTATATCCTGACTCTTCACTAATAACTTGATCGTTTGTTCAAATTAAAAAGCCTTATGTTATTGTGCACTGTTAAAAACTTTGACATCTTTTTCGACAACGCTTCAGTACAGTGTCATAATGGTTGCGTATAACAATCGCTCCGAGATAACTCGCTATCACCCTCGTTGTAGTACCATCAAGTCACCATACACTTTCCAAATCTAAAAATAAAAACTTGAATATCTTTCAAGCAGAACCAAGAACTGCTGAAGAAATATCATGCACCTGATGCATTTGTGCATGAAACGACGTATTACTATACAGCTTTGGCATCAAAAACTAAACTTGTATAGATTATTACTTGAGCGCTTTGCGATGCCAGGCGATGTCCCTTTTCTCTCTCGGTTTCTTGGAAATTTGTTCATGTCTTTCGATGAGCCTGCGTAAATTTTTCAGTTCCACCACACGTAGTGCAAGGTCATCAATCAAACTTTTCATCGTTCTTGGCGACGACGGTCGTCGAGTATGGAGATCTTCATTCATTTTGGAAACTTCGTTGTAAATCGAGCTGCAAAACGTGAAATCTCAATCGGTCTCAAATTTTCTTTTTCGAACGGCTACCCAGCAGACACTACTTCAATTTTTGGTACGTTTAAAACAACTGGTGCTGATTGATAGAGATGCAAACATGATCAAGTAATGGTTGGGATAATCGCTTTATAAGTTAAAGCTGTTCTCAACATCGTCGCCATTAAACCTGTTTCAGTGTGTGGGAATTACAAACCAACGACATCCTTTTTTTATGATGAGATATGCCTTTGTCAAAACGGTGCTGACATGAGGCTTCATTCACTTGGGGTGCTGTGCCAAATATCGCATAAAAATCAATAATTTTAAAGTAATAGGTGGAAAACATCACCTCCAAATTTTTTACAATACATGAAATCAATTTTGAGAAAGAAACTTAAAATCAGTTCCTTTTGTACTGTATTTAAACGGGTTGCTTGTCACAAACTTACCCAGAAAATTTGATCCTTACGTTTTTGAGATGCTCATTTGCCTCTATTAATGCCTGACTTAGAGTTTCCATTTCAGTGAGTCCGTCAGAAAGCCTGAAATGCAACATTTTTTCAATCAAAGGGGTTTTAACCAAAACTGAGCTTCAAATAAAGAATACTATTGGCTAGATCAGAGAGGTGCCATCCGCGGCCCGCCGCGTTGTTTGGTGCGGCCAGCGTGGTTGTGTTCGTGATCTTGAAATGGTATTTCAATTTCAAATGAAATACATTTCTCAATTTTTCGTGCTACTCATTTCACAATCATTTACCACAAGCTTTTGCACTTGATCAGAGCTTTGCAGCCATTGAAGTTCACGAACAAAGAACTGTAACATTTTTTAATTACCTGGGAACCATAGACCACGAAGCGAATATAAATTTTCGCGCCATTTATAACTGTTACGCTACAGCCCAGACTAAGTTCTTTGTGATTTAAAACTTTTCTATGTGACTGAAATGCGAGGCTTGCAGAGGCTTTGCTGTGTAAAATTGTTCGAACAATTCGTCAAGACTTGACAGGCAGTTGTTCATGCGAACTGAGAGCAGGGACGCCGGAGTGGGGGTGCATTACAGGGGCACTGCCCCCCTTGACCTTTGAAAGGGGGGGCAACGGGGGTACAGGTGCCCTTGCATAACAGTATCATAAGTAATTTCATGACTTATCAAGGTCGATTTGAAAGAAATTTACTGCAGCTATTCGCGCATACATGAAATTCAGAATTGTTTTCTGTAATTTCTGTTATTAGTTTTGAGATCAACATTGTGTTAAACATGTAAATGCGAAAAGAATGACTACTATGTGTGCGCTTTTACACTGAACTCAAGCAAACAGCTTTGAACTAGTGGTACGTCAAAAACATGGGCGTCCAAAGCAGGGTCAAAACAGGGGTGGATCCAGGGGAGTGATTGGGCGATCGCCCCCTAAAAACTACGAATTAACTTTATTTACCATGATTGTGTACATTTCGGAAAACAGCATTCGCATTACAAGGCCATTTTGTCATCTACTCTTTTGTCACAGCAGTGTTTTGAACTATAACCTACTTCATCTCTCTTACAGCAGTGAACCCGTAATGAGACTGACTATGAAATATTACTGAAATCGCCCCCCTAACATTATCCACCGCTGGGTCAAAGCAGACATTTGTCCCTCCCTGGGAAATTGGGAACCAAAGTTTTCTAGAAAACTTGATGTCAGCAGCTCAACACCGATTAATTGATTTATTTCTTGCAACGACAGTTTATTTGCCGGTACGACACTAACACTGCACAAGAGCCAGGTTCACTGTTCTGGTGTCATGCAGTGGTGAACTTGCAGTTCACTCGTGCCCGCTTTTTTGCCTGCAGAGGCAGGTTGCCAAACTTGTGACCGAGGTGTTTCACTGTTGGTCTCTACTGTGTAACAATAACATGGCAACAAATCTTCTAGTGTTCACTTCAAGTTGCGATATTAGACGTTTTGCCGCATGTGAGTGCTGTACGCAGGCATCTTGGCAGGTAATGCTGCGAGGCAGTGGCTGCTGATAGCGGTACGCAGGGACGACGGAGAGCGGTGGCATTGCCCCCTGGCCTTTGAAGAGGGACAACAGGGGCAAAGGTGTTTTTTCATAACAGCATCATAGGTAATTGTATGATTTATCAAGATCGAATTGAAACAAATTTTCTATAGTTTCTTTTATAGTTTTTGAGGTCAACATTGTTGTTGAACAATAGCAAGCATAATTGGTAACAATTCTTTTGTTTATATGTACGTTTCTATTGCCCTCAACTTTTTACTGCCCCCCTTGCCCAACAGAAGTTCCGGCACCCCTGACTGAGAGCTATTAGATTTGATTTTGATTTTGGCGTCAGAAGTGCAGTTAGAAAGGATTTCAGTTGATTCGCCTGACATCATTAACTCGATTTATGATGGTGATGTTGTTTGTGGTTGTGTAAGTTTTGGGATTGGAAATGCAGGCAGAAAGAGAAAAATTCGCAGCAGGACAAGGGAAAGAGGATGTTGAAAAGGTTGACAATTGATGATAATAATAGTATTTGTTTTGCAGTTCATAAAAGCGGCAATTTAAACTGTAATTTAGTCTCAAAGATTGGCCATTTTATGCGAAGCATGAAGTGATCGAAAAAACGAAAAATTCTTCATGAAGGGCGGATGTTTAAAGACGAGTTGTTTGTGAAATATTTTGTTGTTCAACGAAATGAATAGGCTCTTTGCTTGATTTGCCGAAATAACATTGTTTGTCTGCAAGCATTTAATTTCAAGCGGAACTACAACTCCAGGCATTCAGAACAATAAGAAGGAATTTAAGTCAGTTGCAGGTGGATAAAGCCCATCAATTAAAGATGTCATTGCACGGGCAACAGAAAATGATTTCCCTCTACAAAAAAGACACTCAGATTGGATTGAATTGAGCTTCAAGTTGAGTGAAGCAACAACAGCAGAGAAAGAAAAGCCTTCAGGGACTGCAAAATAATTGTAAAAAATGCTGTGATGTAGGGAAGTTTGCCAGTTAGCAAATTATATTTCAACTTGAAAAAATGTGCATGTGTTGTGAAAATGAGTGTCAACTTTTGCTTCTTTGGCTGCTTCCAACGCATACAATAATTTTGCATGTTTAGTGATGCTGTTTTGCGGTGGATTGGAAGTTGTAAGAACATACTAAAAATGCCGTATAGCGCTTGTTTGTTGTCGCGAAAAGCAACCATTGAGATTGCCAGTAATTTTGCTTGTGGAGATATGGTAACCCTATCATATGTCTCATTTAATTCACATATTTTCAATAAGCCTGTCGCCGGCATGTAGTTGGTAGTTTGAAACAGACGAAATTACACCATATATTCAATATCTGTTGAGTGGCCACTTAAATTAATTTTTTAAAGGATGAATAGAGTTTCATCCAATAAAATTTGATGCGGCTCACGATAACTTTGCAAAATTTGGTTGTGGCTCGCCAGTGAGAAAGGTTGCGCATGCCTGGGTTGGTAAGCCAAGCGTGTTCATTCCTGCAACTAGGAATGGTAGCAGTCGTCGCAAGGGTGAAGGGCACCCTCGAGCTCCAAATATGACAGGCTGCATATGACAAACAAATAATCGTGTTAAAAGCACATGTCTAACATGAGTCAAAATCATCATTATCTCGAAAGATGTTTCTCAGTAAGATAACCGGAAGAAAACTGTGAAATATTCAACAAAATTTACAGAATGTCGCTGTTATTGTCTTCAATGCATTCTCTTTCCACTGAAATCAATTTTCTTCACGTAAACTTGTACGATGATGTGGTATCATAACGTAAGGGGACATTGCATTGACAACAAGAAACCTTACTTCTACCTAAAGTTTGATTTTGGCTTTCCTGTTTGCAAGCACAGCAGTTTTCCAACAAGTTACAGAGATGTCAGCCCTAAAAGAATCCACTGGTCCCTAATTTACACTGTTTTCAGCGCTTTGAGGACTGAGGAGGTTGAAGCGCGTACTTCTTTTTGCTCATTCAGATCTGCTAATGATCAAACCCTTCATGCGCTATTTTGAAATTCTTGTAAACTAAAAAAAATTCCCAAGCAACTATGGAGAGATTAGGTAGAGGCGACTATTTTTGCTTGGCTTGGCATTTCAACCGCTCGAGAAATTATATTTTGACTTCTCAAGCCTGTGTTGTACTGCTATAATTTGCAAGCATCGAACTTGCAAATTGTTTATAAAACTCACTGTGTTTGTTAGATCATATAAAACTTTATGATCTTTTCACCAAATTTTGTATTTTTGAATTAATTGTTTGGACAATAACATTTTCTCTGCTCGTCGATTGTCACTAGCAGTTGTGAGGAAGGCATGCTTTCCATGAACGCCTATACAGTTACAGAAAACAACTTATAATACAGTTCTCTTCCCACAAAATTTTGTGTCTAGATCAGGGGTCTCAAACTCAAATTGCTCCATGGGCGACATGAGGACTTACAAGGTAACCGCGGGCCGCATTATGACGCTGACGTACGCAACAGTAGCGGTACTTGAACCTAAATTTTACACCTTATTTCCTGCGAAAGGTATCATGAATTGCAGTTAAATCATTTCTAGCCGTCTCTACGTTCGTATTAATCAATTCTAGTGGTCTTAGGAACTTGTTCAATCGCTAGCTGAGCACATTTCAAACACCGGTGAATAAACTAACGTAAATGTCATTCGTTTCATTTATTTTCATGCCTGCGTTTCCTCTAGGGAGGGTAGCGGGGGCAGGGAACACGGCTTTTCGGTCTGGTCGACTCAGTCTCGCCGATTCGGTCTGAGCCGTTTCGGTCTGAGTCGTTTCGGTCACGGGACTTTTCGGTCTTGGTCGTTCCGGTCTCGAGGCATTTCGGTCAGGCTATGGAATCTTGCAGAAATCTTATATGTTCACTTTTTAATGCAGACGTACTTAAATCAACGGAAGGTTTTATTTAAAAAAAACCTGATAAACATGATCCAAGATCCAACAGTTAATCAACATGAACATATGATTTTCGTTATCATCAGCAAGCAAATCAAATCATGATCGACATTTTCAATTAAATACAAATACTTAAAACTCATAATTACAAGTCACATTAATCGCCATCATGATTTCTCAAAAGGGAGTTAGTATAACACCAGCTAGCGTGACATTTCGCCTGCCTACACAATCATTTAAATAAACAAATGCAATCAGTTGTTCATGTACAGAAATGTCGTGGCCGAAATGTCCCCACACCGAAACGGCCAGACCGAAACGGCTCAGACCGAAACGGGCAGATCAAAAAGTCCTGTTCCGGCGGGGCAACATCCGTAGGAGGACTTGGAAAACCTCACAATCAACAGCAATTTCAGATAGTTCTGCTGGTTCCACACCAAGACGGGACCAAGCAAGGTCAGTGATGAAGTCACGCCACCTGGTCCTTGGTCGATATTTGGGTCGCTTTCCCGTGGGTTTAGCCAGCAGGACTTGCCTCACCAATCTTCTGTGGGGCATTCTGGATACCTGGCCGAACTAACGTGGTTGCGTTCTCTCAATTCGGAGAAATGTTTCGACATTCAGGACTCTGTGAATTTCGCAGCTGCACAATTTGTCTCGAAGCGTCATACCAGTGGCGTAACAAGGGCGGCGAATCACTGGGGGGCACCGAGAAGGCCCAGCAATGTCGCAAGTTTTTTCTTCAATGCAGTACATTTACTCCCGAAAGATCTTAGGCTCAAATATGGAAGCGCCAAATTTGTTTCTTGCTCCGGAGGCAAACTAACCTCCATAAGCCCTTTTGTCACACCGTGGGCTCTTCGCAAAACTCCCATCTTTGGTGCTTGCACCTGAGTTAATATTCTTTGGGTCATTACCCAGGATTCATGACCATAAGTAAGGATCGGAATAAAGACCGATTTGAAAACTGACAGCTTTGCAGTGTTTGAAAGCTGCCGTTTTCTGACTACAGAGCAACAAAACCCACGCAGAATTGCGTTAGCTTTATCAACCCGTGTATCAATCTCCTCGCTCCGCCTTCCGCCACTCGTAAAAACCACCCCTAGGTACATGAAGTTCTCCACCTGCTGCAGTGTATTGCCGCTCACTTGCCGCATACACTGCCTTGGGTTTGTAGAGAGACATAGTAGCCTACCTCGGCATTTTTCGCACGCAGCAGAAAACAGATCGAGTGCATGCTGAAGAATGTTGAGAACGTGCAACCAGTACCAAATCGTATGCAAAAAGTAAACGGTTGATCCTGCACCTCCTGACTGTGACGCCCTCGTCAACTCGGCTGTGTCTGTCTATCCAATTCATGTAGACCAGTGGTTCTCAACCCGGTTGTGAGGG
>JGI24022J15233_10004196_pt1 | contig 14758 bp, 12 predicted proteins | sample Ectturendosymbi2_FD_15233 | JGI IMG/M metagenome (IMG submission 15233) | reverse complement strand
GCTAAATATATCGTCAGCGGCCCGCCCAAAACCGGGCCATTAGCGGCCCGTGCCATCTCTTATCTGTGGTTCTCGCCTTATCGCCTCGTCACTGTCATTCGTCAATCGTCAAACAGCTACATTTAACATTTGTGAATGCTGCGTTTTGTTTATTGCTCCCGAGTAATACTCAGTACTGTAGTGTTTACTGTAGCAAGTAAGTGTATTGTTTTTTTGCAACAAAACAACGGTTCGCACAGTCAATAGGTCACACAGCGTTGCGTATACTATAGGCTAATGTGGAAACTATAGCATTATTTAAAGCAAACCTCTACACAAGCAACGAACATTTATTGGTTCATTTTTGTCGCAAAGGATTGGTGAAGGACCAGATCATGATGACATGATCTAGTCTACCAAACCTGCAATACAGCTTTCAGACCTATCACAGATAGTCATTGAAAAGAAAAGGTGATAAAAAACAAAGACACATATTTACAGATGAGTGCATGCCTATGTACACACAGTCCCATAATGAGATAATCAATTTTACAGGTGTGGAGAGAACAAACACTGGAATTGTAGATCACAAAGATGGTGGCAAGTAACTTGGTTACAGTTTATTAACATGGAAACTAGTTGTGGAACGCATCCTCAGTCCTTAAAAATTGTAAGATAAAACTTACATTCAAACAGTGACACTTGAAAACAAGTAAAGTTCAGTAAGAAACAAACTTTGGTTAGAATGACAGTATTAAAATTTGCAAGCTTAGCTAGTAAATGGCTGATATTCCCAAAGCCTCATAACATAACATTGTCACTGCTGGGTGCGTTTAGTAGCAGCCTAACAAGGCACTTTTGCTCCAGGAGTAACACACGTGCGTGGTGACGAGTGCTACTGCTAGAGTCAAACCAAGCAGTTAAACAGAGCATCACCTATGAAAAATAGGTATGCTTGCAAGTTTTAATCATCACAGAATAATGAGAGCAGAAAGCAGGCAGATTCCTCAGAAGCTTGCCGCCAGGCTAAGTTTTGTGTGTTGTTTATACTGTATTGTCTCTCAACTCAACCATTCACCACTGTGCTTTGTTTCTGGGCTGTGAGCTTGGATGTTTCCTTACTGAAAGTTAGGGAGCATGCTTGCAAGGTAAATTGCACAAAACGTGATTAAGTATTTGGAGTTAGATTTCAAGTAGGGAAAATTGCGTTAGGTTGGGTTATTAGCATAGCATTAGGTAGAAGCTTAGTCTCAAACTAGGGTGCCCTGTAAAAGATGGATATCAGTCAGTAGTGTATCTTGGTTGCGGATAGAAATGACATAACTAACTGGAGTCACAAAAACCGAAAACGTTTGGTGAGTAATGACACCACAACGCTAGTTAAATTGATATTTGTTAGTAACCTACTACCTAGGCCTACTTTGAGCCACTATCGTTCTCACACCAAGATTATTCTATTCCTGATATGAAGCTCTTGTTAGAATAAAATTTAGGTTTCAACAATTGTGAAAAAATATAAAAAATTAAACCATCATAACCTTTTTTAGCGTCAGGCGCGTATCCAGAAATTTTGATAAGGGGGAGCGAACAACAACCAAGTCTCAACATTTAAATATATATTGCCCTTGTTTTTAAAGCATCATCCATAAAATCTGCCTTTCTCTGGCACTTCTTTTTCTGAATAATTCTATTCAGATTTGAGCAAGCAAATAGAAAGTTGTTTTCCTTGAATTGACAAGTTTTAAAAGTTAATTTTTAATAAATTTCCAAGTTTCTACTTTAATTGAAAGCCACCATTTTCTCGTAAAACTTTTTTACGAAAGCGTTTGTGAAGATCTCGATGCTATACTCGTAAGTGCAAGATCTGCAATATGCTTTTTTCAGCCGATATTGCAGTTGAGCAAGGAGTCATTGTGATTGCGCTTTTGATATTTACACGCTTCTGATGTACACCAACACACTTTCAATCGAAGTCGAGTAGCAACTTTGCTTTAAGACACCGACTCCTGAAGCAGGTCTACAAAAGTCGAGCTCATATAGACGTGGATCTTGTCTAATTCATGAGCGACTGCTTGACTTACGCAATAGATAATGTAAACTCTTAGAGTCCCTCAGCGTGTTTGAAAATTTTTTGGATTTTATGTCATAAAATGTTATTAAATGTGACTGCAGTAGCATTTTTGTGTGCTACTTGCACCAAGTCTTCCCATAAACGATTTGGTATTTATCAATCTAACTTTTCAGAGTTCACATATGTTAAAATTTTAAACAAAAAAATTCAAAAATATTATAAATACCATTTTTTAAATGGAGAAGTTATGCATGTGCCCTAAACAAACCTGCATATGTTTGACCCACTCAGTCTACGAAAACTGTGAAAACGTTTGTATATTTGCGAAAATAAAGCCACAATCGATTTTTACCACAGTCTGCATTCTGCAATAAGTTAAGAAATAGGCCTACTTGTCACCGCAGCTTAACACAACGGTTGGTTAGTTGATCTAGCCCAGTGGTTTCCAAAGTATGAATCAAAACCCAAAGAAGGGTGGAAAAGGGTCAAAAAAAGGGTCGTGCAGAGGCGATCTAAACCAGAGTTATAAATTTTCAACTTTACCACTGCTTGTCTGTGTCTGTCTGTAGCATAGATACTTGAGAAAAGAGTAGATTGCTAACATTAAAAGCGAACTTAGCAACTTGCTACCAAAATCATCCACACTTCCAGTATTTTTTTCATACGTTCTTTGAGGCTTGGGTTGCCAGGTGTTCACCAAACTCAGATTTGTGTCGCGCTCTAAAGAGTTTGGGAGGTAAGCGGTTGAAGACTTTTTTAAACCCATTAGTGTTTAAATAGAAAAATCCGATCAATTACGAAAAAATTCAATTTAGTTACATATTGGTCACATGCGCTTTATCGAGAAAACAGATTGCAAGCTATCTGTAAGCAAATTGCAGTGTCAATGGCCTTAACACTTACAAAACAAACAGCATCTTTCTACTTTTGTTAGATTTTTCTGCTGACTCTTCGCATTGCAGCTGAATGCTTTCAAATTTACTGTAGGATAGGGTGTCAGTTAGCATCAGGTGAATGTTGAAACACTTTTAGACCACGTACAAATCGGATTCTGATTGCTTGACAAAACTGTTTTTTCCCGCCGGCAAGGTAATGAGAGATCATTGATGAAACCGTTAAGGCTCCACATATTTATGATTGAACAGTCGCAGTAGGTCTGTATGTCATTATAACTAAATATCTAGAATAATTGCTTTTGTTGCTAAACAGTATCCATGGCCTAATTGCGTAATAAAAAAGACCTTTAAACTGAATTGCCTATTAGCCAATGCTTGAGCTTCAAGGCACAACCGTCGCCAGAAAGTTTTCAGTAGGGGTGCTTTGCGTTTGTGTGGGAGGCCTTGACATTATAAAATAACCAAAACTACACTTATTTGTAGTGTATCACGTTTCAATTTTGGGGGGCTAAGCCCCCCCGTGGCCACGGGTNTGCTTCAAGGCATACAAAATATCACCACCATATTCATGCATTTAGTGGTAAAACTGTACAAAAATCTACGATGTTCNTTTAAACAAAGCTACAGCTGATGCTGCAGTCAAGGGCAAAATGTACAGCATTTTCAGCATGCCAAAGTTTCAGCGAATAATTTTTGCGATGGTCTTGAAAAGAAATTTGCATCACCATCAGATGGGATACAGCAAGCTGGCGCAAAAAGCGTTACTCCTTGTTTACTTTCGGTTAGTGATTACAAACGCATATATACAAGATTTTATTTCATTATCACCACTTCCACACGGAGCTTAGGCATCAGGTGAAGGTCAGTCATGGCATGAATTCTCCAGCCATACTGCTTTGATCAGGTTTGACTAAAAGTTGAAGTAGAATAGTTTTTTTAAGTAGTTTTGTTGATTTGCACTGACGCATTTCTTTGGTTTACACATCAAAAGCTTGATTAATCTAAAAATTGCTAGTGCTACTTCTGGAATTGGGAGGGGCAATTGCCTCCCTCCCTGGCTACACGCCTGTTTAGCGTTATGTGTTTGGGGGGAAGGTTGTATTAAATTCAATGAGAAATTATTTTTTGTATTGTATCTATGCCTTTATTCATTGTGTAACAAGTTTTTTTCCCACGCTGGTTACATCATCACACATCCGTTAACGATATCTGCTCTGAAGGAAATATGTTCAATATACTGTACCCGAACTAGCCCACTGAATATTTAAGACAGTGTCTAAATGACCGTATGTGGTTTTTACTTTTAAAAGTGGCTATTAAATTTTTTGTAACCTTAAGCTCTATGCCTAGGAAACCCCAATGCCCTAATCGTAAACCTTAACTGCAAACCCTAACCTTAAACTTACACTAAGCATAAACCCTAACTCTAAACACTATCCCTACACCCTAACCTTAAAACACTATCACAAACCCTAACCCCAATCCAAAACCATGAATGTAAGGCAGTGGCTATAGGCCTGCCAGCGGACCTTCAATTTTGAAAACTTATTCGTCTGCCACCTGTAATGTGACACCAAGGCACAAGTGTGCAGTAGACTGCACTACGCTTGATAGGACACATACTAGACCTATATTGTAAATCTGAACACAAAAGTTTAAAAACCTTTAAAAAAAGAGTAAAGCTGCGCCAATGAAAAGTGCAACCACTACCATTACCAAAACGAGATATACCATGGTGAGAGCCGATCTGAAAACTATTCCTACAATAGAGGTAGACGCATCTGCTCAACAATCGTGACAGTGCTGATAGAGTGACAAACTCAGCAATTTATTCAAACCGTGTCACTGCCAGCAGACCTACAGCTTCTTCCTAAATGTAAACCTATGTCTGCTTTTCGTAGTGTACGTAAAATAGGAAGCAGTCCCGAAAATATTAACATAGAATTTTGTGTGAGAACATCAAAAGTATCTTGTGCACAATCATAAAATTTCATACAACCACTGTGTGACTCAAATTAACAACTCCTTACACATGAGCTCTATTCACTTTCCACCAGACCATATTGGTGGTGGTGAGATCGTCTCCAACTCAGTTTTATATTTGGCACAAAAACGGATACGAGATTTTTTTTTAGTTCTTCAAAATAGAAAACTGGATATGGTCATTTAGACACTACCTGTATTTAATTGTTCTTCTAAACAAACTTACAAAGTACAGTACATAGGCTATGGCAGTGTGCCTCGTTCATGTCTGAGTCAAATGTCACCAGTTACAGTTATATCCTCAATCGTCATGCGCAGACTTGAACTGTGATGCAAAAGAGCGACAGTTACTTAGTGAATTCTGTTTTTGCGTCACAGTTATATTCATGAAAACCATGTTAGTTGCTGCTTCCTTCTTGTTGTTGTTGTTCAAAATCTACTCAGCTTCAGATTCGACTGACATTGCAAAGTTTTTCTATTCAAAGTTCATAGATTTGCTCCATTCAACAATTATTTATTTTTTGATCTTTTGAGATATTTTAACATTTGTGAAATAAAATAATTTATACATATGTTTTACCATACATGAAAGATGGGAGATGAAAATCGAAGAGGTGGTTTGGAGGATGAAGACCGTGGTCCAGGTTGGTCATAAACTACTACCTCATTAAACCCTAATCTTAAGCATATTTCTGGATCTTTCACAGGTTGCAAGCAGAGCATTTTTTTGAACATGCAATAAGTTTTTTATAAACATCTTATGATTATGTGGCATGACTTTGTGCTAACCATAACTGAAAATAATAATTTCTGTAATTCTAGTATTATATATGTATATAACATTAAAGGGTCAAATTTTGGAACAACACTAATTTGGAAAATAGTGAAAAAATCATGTTGGCAGACTCGTTATAATACACTAACACTGACTATGAATATATGTATGAAAGTTTTCATTGGTGAGTATTTACGAAGCTACATGCAATCGCAGTGTTACTTTGTAAGGTACTTTTACCACTGCAGTTATCATTTATGCACAGCCACAACATGTCGGCAGCAACGCTACATGATTATGAGAACTGCTGAGTCGTTGCATTGTTTTCGAAAGAACAGTGAACAAGTTATTAGGGTTGAATCTTAATCCTAAACCCTGTTACAAGTCTGCAGATGCAATTACTCAGAAGTTCTCATGCAGCGTTGACACCGACATGTTGTGGCTATGCACTGCATTGATGGTAGCTAAAGTGGTAAAGGTACCTTATATAAGGTAATATTTTGATTGCATGTAACTTTGTAAATACTCACCAACAACGGTTTGATGCATATGTTCTTTGTCAGTGCACCATAACAAGTACACTGACATGTTTATTCTGTTATTTTCTGAATTGAAGTAAGTAGTCTCCACACAGATGAAGACTTTAAATAAATCAATCAACAAATTTTTAATAGGAAATTGATTTCACATAACGCTATGCATCATCAGTCCTACAACCTTATTATTATTGATAGTAACTAGTCTCCATATAGGTGAAGAGTTTGAATCAATCTGCAGATTTTCAATAGGAAATCAATTTCATGTAACACTATTCATTGGCAGTCTCACAACCTTATTCACATTTTCCGAATTGGCATGTTCTAGAATTTGGCTAATTTAAGGTTGAAAAAGATTCTTAAAACTAGTATGTTTGTATTTTCTGTCTATCTGTACAAGCTATACAATTACATATAATTAGAACTTTGAACTAACCATGAAATGTGAATTTTAAGCCAGAATCCATAGTTAATTTCTCTGCCTTAGTCTTTGATGATCAAAAGCACATTATTTGTATATTGCAAAGATTTGCATCTTTCAGGTCGCCTGTAAAAGTATTGCTTTTTTTAGCCACTATAACAATAAAAAATTTTAAGGCAAGATCCTTCTGATAATTCAGTCCTCCTTAAAAAATGTTTTTATAAAACATGTCTTAATTGGTGATAGTAAGTATTGCTTATGCATATAAACTCTTATGCCCTCCTTATTACAACCTGCTGATTTTTTGAAATCTTTCGTTTCTGGAATTTTGTTGTTTTATGAACAGTTGTTTCATGGCTTTCATAAAGTATTCTGTATATTTTTTGATGTTGCAGAAAAGTACAAAAAATATGAAAAATAACAATTGTTTTGGTATCACTAAATGACAAACTTGAGAAAGCCTTGGTGTGTAGGAAATATGATATACAAAAAACTTTATTGATTAATTATTAAGAATAGTTCCATTTGATTAGATTTTGGTTTTGAGTTATTATCATATATTTGTGGGTGGCTAAATTTAAGCAAGCTATCAGTATGTGAACACACTTGTTGTTTTCTTAATGTGAGTTTTTGTATTCCTGTTAGGTGCAATGTATCAGATGTTTGAAGTTATGTCAGATTTGATGGATAAGTTAAAGCTACTTAATTATGAAAAGCACTTCTTGAGAAAGCACAATCTGAAGTCAATGTCCAGGTGAGAAAGCAAAAACTTTTCAAAAAGTTTGATTGCTTATACTCTATAATTTCAACGTATTGTTACTACATTTTAAGTCTTTTTAAGATTGTTTTCAAGTTGTGTGCATTTCAGGCAAAATTCTATTTTTGGTTTTACAGAGATTAGTTGCATATTATTACTTACGTGTATACTGAATATTGATAAAATAATACATGGTGGCGATCTTTTAACCGCTTTGTATTTTCATTAGAATTGCCCTCTAGCATCCATAGAAGCAAGGTGACTGAATTGAGTATCATTTGGTTAGCACTTAATTGTTTCACACCAAGTTTCTTTTGGCATTTTCACATTACTGTGGTTTCACCGCATGCTTTTTTGTAATGTTGTGGCGTGTAACTGCAACACATTTACATAGGAAACACCTGGTACACTTTGTGACTAACAACCAAATTTGTGCTAGTTATGTTTGTATTAGCTCACCACTTAGTGAAACAGTACGCCGTTTACTTGTAATAATAACTAGTTTTAAAATTAAACAGTCAATAAATGGCCCTTACCATTTTGATTTAGAAATAATTCTGCCATGACATTTAACATCTGCTAGTTTCACAATGGTATCATTTAAAGTTCTAGTCAAAGCAAACAGAATCAAACTCTGGTCAAACATTTGCAGTGAACTCTGAACTCAAAATCCTTTTCAGCTTTTAATGCAGTCATAGCAGTAGTATAATCACTGAAGAATTGTTACTCTCTATTGTATATCTTATTTAACATCTATAAAGTGCGAAACAGTTTCTGCAAAAGCAGCAGCAACTGCCATGGACAAGAGCCGAGATGGAAATATGCTAAGGAAATGGCAATGTGCACATTGTCTAGTTTTATCACATAGCATCATACATGTAAAGTGAATCTTGCCAATTCTTACAGCTATAACATTGCCCTGTACATCATCAAGACGATTCCAAAGGTTTAAAACAATGCAAAAAAATCTTGGGAAATGTAGCCTGTGATATTGCCCATGTTGGAAAACACTGTTAGATGTGCTAATTTTTAGCATTGCAATTTATTTATTCAGTTTCTAAAAGTATTACGTTATCACACTGAGTAACTTTAAGTAATACTACTCAAACCTAAAGTTTCTCTTGGTTTACTGACCCTTATTACTTCTGTGAATTTTGCTCAGATTTTGTTGGAACTTTTGTGTTAAACATATAAGGTTTTTAATTCAAGAAATGGTGAAATGAGGGATTTAGTGCTACAGTTCTGTCAGTAGGACATACCTATAAAAATTCCATCTTGAGTGTTTTTCTTTACTGTTATGATAAAAACAACATACAAAATTTAAAATGTTTTCTTTTTCACATTGTCTTTTGTGTTCATTAGTAAGTGTGTTATGGTCACCAAGATCTTTGCAAAACTGCTATAAATGGACTTGATTTATAAAAATTTGTAACCCCATTGTCCAGTCAATTCAAAAGTGATAAGATCAAAGATTTTGAAACAACAAAAATCAACGAAAAGCAACTTCTGAAAACTGTACTACCTGGCACCAAAAATGTTAGCAAGAAAAAAACAAAAGATAACTTTGAAAGTCTAAGAAAATTCTTATTGCTGCAAGTAAATGGTTTCAACGCCTTTTTTAAATGCAAGTCTTACATGTGAATGATGTTAGTGCATTTAAGCAATTTCATTTTTTTCTCATAACTGTCTATTTGTTGCTTTCTATAATTTTGTAGATAAGTGTGCTTCATGTAAAAAGTTGGTGTTGTTCTTTAACCATGTGTATGAACTCAAATCAAAACAACATTTTATTCTTCAACTGCAACTTAATGGCTTAAAAATAAGTTATTTTGCTGTGCATATGTGAGGGTTTTGAAGGAAAAGGGCTGAAACTATGAATAATTATATCTTTGTTGATGTGATAGAAAAACATTTCAATCAACATATCTTTTGACAATTTTTTGGCACTCACTCAAACTTAAAAAGACATGCTTAACACTGCTTTAAAACCAATTATTTAACTAAAAGTTGTGGAGTTACGGTTTTTGAATCCATTAAGACAGCATTAACTCAACATTTTGAAATAATTTGAGCTCATCATTGTTGTGATCTTGCAGCTATATTGGTAAAACTTTGGCACATTATCATCAAAGGCTATGATAGTGGAGCATTAAAAAATATATTATAATTTTATTTTCCAGGCATTACTTTGCTATACCCACCAACCCTGGAGAACAATTTTACATGTTCACTGCTTTAAGTGCTTGGCTGATTAACGTTGCTGGCCGCCCATTTGAAATGCCACAAGAATATGATGATCCTAATGCCACTATTTCAAATATACTAGATGATCTTCGTAGATTTGTAAGTTGTTGTGTTGGAGATAATAGTTATTTTGCATTTCAATAAATNGTTCTGTTTGAGAAGAAAGAAACAATCATGAACTTTTTTAACTGTCCATACAGGGTGCCAGCACAGATTTCCCTCCTTCCAAACTAAAGACAGGAAGTGGAGAGTTTGTGTGCTATGTTCTGGACAAACTGGCCGATGCTGCTCTTCTTACCACTCAATTTTCATGGAACAGGTAATGCAGTCAAATGGTCTTGCATTTTGTTTCTTGCAAATGGGTCTTTGCACCTAATGTGTTTCCTTTTGCTTCTTTCATCAAATGCATAAGTGTCTACTTCAAGTTTGCTAAGTCTTAGGTGTTTATGCTTTCGTCACGATATGTGAATGATTTCTTAGCTGCCAAGGTGCATTACTTACTATATGTGATGACAAATGTTTTCCTAGCACAGTCTGCTATGGGCTTAGGGTCAATAAAATGCAGTTAACTTGCAGAATCATGTGGATTGCAGGGCAGTTTAACAGTGGAATGAAAGTAGAGTTACGTGCCATCTCTTCTTTCCATATTTTTTTAAAGAGCCTTTGTAAAATTGATTTTTCTCTTTCCTGAATTGACATCGGGATTACCCTTGTGGTCGTGCCAATCATACTGGCGGTAACTCGCTGACCTAGTTGACATCCAAAGCAGCTGGTTGTCAGGCCTCAAGTCACTTGATGATTTGCTGTGAAAGGTTCTGCTTTTGTGTTTGTCAGACCAGAATATCCATTTGAAGAAAAGGATGAGGAGGAAGTGATTGAAGATGAAGACGAAGCAGAACTGAAATTGGACAGAATTGATGAAGAGCACAGAGGATTTGGTGATGGGGTTTCAGATGACGAAGATGCTGAGCCGTTTTTAGACCTTGGTGCAAAGTCAGCATCCAGTGCCCAGGTTTTTGTTGTTGTCTTTGTTTCTTAACTACCTTAAATTGTGGTAAACGTGCAAAATAACACCAAAACGCATCTTTTGGGGGGGATGTTACTGTGGTTGATAAGTTTTGTAAAACTTCTTTTCTCACAAATTTAATTCACAGTTTTTTTAGCTTTACTGCACCTGAAAATGGCAAGGTTCTTTGGTCGCATGCAAAACTGAATTGCATAATGCTGGAATAACTGCACGAAAATCCTGTTGTGTGTGGTTCAACATGATACTTTTGATTTCTGACACCTTTTGCTAAAACACTAAATCGTCTCTTCCAGGTGCTTTAAGTCTGTACATCGGCTGCGCGTACATTTTAACCACAGAGGTGATTTTGTGGTTTGTCGAAAAGTGTTCCTGTCCAAAAGGGATTTTGTGATCTTGTGTTGCTGACAGATTAACCAGGCAGTAAAAGTCATTCATTTACTCATGCTGCTTCACTTCAGCGCTGTATGGAAGTTCCTTTTATTTCTACGAATTTTTGTAACTTTAGTTGGGTTCGAAAACAAGACCACAATCTTTGCAAATTTCGGTGTTGGCGCGTTTCTTGTGTTTATATTTTTTTCGTTTTAACAACAGGCACAATTGTTTTCTTGCAAATGTGAAGCACAGTAAAAAAAATTACATTAAATTCGATCAATTTTTATTATTGAAGACTTATGTTGACTGCCTCATGGGCAACTTGTCATCTTTTTTTGTATGCTGCTAAGACCGCCCTTGTCATTAGCGCTTAAAACGTTTGGTTTGACAATTGTAGCTTAAGTCAGGCTTCTCGAAGAGTAACTTGTGGAAAGGGAAGGCCTTCTCCGCCCCGATCTGACTTTGTATACCGAACGTCCCGTGAATTCCACTGAGGTTGTGTTGTTCATCGAGTCTGCAGATGTCATCCTCTCGTTTGGTGACTTCTTATGTGCTGCCCTGCCCCCACATGCAGTTGAAGGCAGTTCAGACGCTGGTGTTATATTTTGTGCGTTTCTTTTCAACTCACTTTCGTTGCGCTTCAGGGCGTTGCTTCCAGCAAGCAAGCCGAGATAATGACGTCGAACACGAACGCAGACGAATGGAAGCTGGAAGTGGAACGAGTAGCGCCATCTTTGAAAGGTAATCCTGTTACGAGTGGCTCGGATTTGACCATCTTAACAGCTGACTGGCTCGCGCAAAGACGATTTTTTTCATCAGGCTTAAGCCTTGCTGAGCAGAAAAAGACGAATTTCTTTTGTAAGTCTTTGAGATGTGCGTTGGCGGAATGGTGAGAGGGGTAAATCCCCGGCACTGAAAGTTTTCAAGCCTTGCAAGCAAGGAGAGCTGGTGTGACTGAATTGATGTGCAAAACTGCTTGCTTTACGCGAAGAACTCTTTTCTTCTTTACAACATGTAGCCGTCACAGCGTTTCGCTTGAACGGGCAGCCGGAGGTGATTGGCTTATTGTGTGAAATAAGCCGCCATCAAAGGATTATCATTATTATTTTTTGTTTTCTTTTTTCTTTGTAAGATGAGCATAGAAAACATTTTTTCATGAGAGAAGGCAAAGCGAAGATATTTAACCGGATTACTTCCATGCTTTTTAAACTTTCGTGACAGCGGTTGTTGCAAGATATCTCGGTCAGTGTAAAGCAGTGGTTCTCAACCTTTTTTGGTCCATGGACCATCTTTTCAAAAAAATATCCGATGGACCCCTTCGCTATGTTAACACCTCATCAAAAACCAGTCGAAATTTTATTCCACATAGGTCAGTGATCTCAATGGCATGTTCAAATCTTAGTGCTGGGAACATCCGTGAACCACTAGAAATTCCAGGTGGGCCACGTTCAAAACCATGGGTCTAAAGGTGGCCAGCGACAATTGTCGTCCAGAATGGGTTTTCACACTGGGTTCATTTTATCAAATATTGTTTTAATTCCGTAAGCAAAGAAACTATCCAGTAAAGCAGTGCGACAGAAACGTAAATCAGCAAGGTGACGAGTGAATGTCAAGCTGCTCTGAAGGTTTAATCCTTGGCGTGTAATGCTATAACTGTAGTGCAGAACACCGTGACCTCAAGGGTCTTTTTTCAAAATTGGTCGCAAACCGGAAAACTGTAACTAAAATTTAGTTCACAACTCGTTTTTTTGTTTTCGCAGCAGCGAACTAGTTGGGCGATTAAAAGATATTAAAAAACGTTTTGTCTTTTTTCCAAATGACCCCTTCGTACCCTCCCAAATTGCTTAATCCTTTCACGAGGGAAATTTCAAAGTTGAATTTCAAAAAATAACCTGTATTCGACTCAGACTCTCTTTTCCAAGAAGTAGAAAAGCAGTAGTTCTTCATAAAACCTGGCGCAATCTGCGAACGGCGAGTTAAGCGACAGGAAGAAAAAGAAAATATTTTCTCGCACGTACTACACACTTCCGTAAAGTGAAAAAAATGTTTAGTTGATAGCGTCGTGTTTGAAGTATTTTTCAGATTAATTTGATGACAAACAATTTTTCAAGAAATTTATTTTAAAACAATGTCCTCCTTCAGAAAAGACTGCTCAAGGCCTCTTTTGGAAGCAAAATATGCTTCCCTTTCATTTTAATCACGATTGAAAAGAAACAAGTGGCAAGTTTAGGCCTCTAAAGAAGCGTATATTTCTGAAAACATTCAAGTTACGTCTGACGCAACTTCTTTTGCATCCGTTTTAACAAGTGCTTCGTTACTCTTCCAGTAACAATCAGGACCGACAACAAGGACTGGAGGAACCATCTCGATCAAATGCAACAGCACAAGAAGGGCATCGAGTCTTCTCTCACCAACGCCAAGGTAGCTTCGCTGGCTCCCTATTCGCAAGCATGCGCTTTGCAGTATTTTTTTTGTAAAAAAATATGAGCAGTTAAAACAGAAGCAATGCTCTGCTTTGCATGAACGAAATCAAGTCACGCCAAGGGTACTGGCGAGAGGTTTGTTGGACTGCAAACCCAGCAGGTTCAGCAAACTGCGGTGAAGGCACAGTGGTGAAAAAAAACCGGCAAAGACACTGTGGTGAACCATTAAAACCATCAAAAACTCGCTTAAAAAGGCGGTTTGTCGTTATGCAGGGACAACTGGACAAACTGCACAACGAAATTCGACGGACTCTGGAGAAAATATCGAGTCGCGAAAAGTATATAAACAACCAGCTTGAGAACCACATCGCTGAGTTCCGGAACGCACAGGATCAACTGGCGCAGGTATTTATAGAACACGAGGAGTGTTTGAAAGTAAACAATAATGCGTACCTGACATAGTTCTTGTTCCGCATGTCTAACTTGTCCCCCGGTGTAGAAATAAAGTTTTTTTTTGTATTTTTGATGCGATAACAAAATTTTGGACACCACGTTCATTCACCGACAACCTCTGCAATCGTATGAATGGGTGGTAAAGACGTTTGATAAACTACGGTTGTTCCAAGCATTATCCTGTTGAACTGAGTTTAGTTTATTGCTGCAAACACTAAACAGTTTCATGCAAGTTACGTTGAAATGCGCTGGAACATCAAAAAAAGCTGTTAGCCAAGTTCTCCTGTGGACCACGCATCGATAGTTGGGGGTGTTCTCCATCGATAGTTGGGGGTGTTCTCCATCGATAGTTGGGGGTGTTCTCCATCACAGGGTTCGAAATTACTTTGTTTGATGGGATTCATGTTTGTTGTCAATAGTTTCATTTCGCCGTTACTTCAGTTTTTCAGTGATTTATGATGTTTTTTTGTGAATTGCAACGAGCAGGCGAAGGAAAAATACAAGCAGGGAAGTGGAGGTGTCACTGACCGGTCACGAGCATTGGCAGAGCTCACCGAGGAATTGGATAAAGTTAAACAGGACATGGAGGAAAGAGGGAGCAGTATGACTGACGGAGGTGCGCGTTTTACGGCAATGTTTGCTTTCAACATGGTGTATACTAATGTAGTTTTTTTTTTTAAGAAAAATGGTAGGTACTCGATATGGACCTGTAGGGACCCGATTTCTCTGATTATGGGGACCCGATTTTCTCCGAATCTAGGGACCCGATGATAATTTTCTCTGTTTCTAGGGTCCCGAATCGCGGAGCAGATCAAAAGACC
>JGI24022J15233_10004195_pt1 | contig 14762 bp, 14 predicted proteins | sample Ectturendosymbi2_FD_15233 | JGI IMG/M metagenome (IMG submission 15233) | reverse complement strand
AAAAAAATGCGTAATTGCATTGTACCAATACCAAGGTTTCACTGACTTTGAACTACAGTTTTAGGTGAAAGGAATGCAAAAACGTTCGCCGTCCAAAAGGGGTTCGATTAAAACCTTTTGCGTTAGTTGATGATTTCTTAAGAGAAAGATGAGAACGGTGCCAATATAATTTTATCGTGATGTTTCTAACAATATGGTGCTTGACAAAATGTTCCCTTGGTGACTGATATCAAAATACAGCAATCTCTCTAACATTTATTTTGATGTAATGACGGTTTACGTCACAAATAAAAAGTGTTTCACATTTTCAGGTTAATCTTGTTTGCAACGCATTGCCACGCATTTTGGAATAGCTTCCATGCAAAAATAGAAATGTTTGGCAAGTGCTAAAAAGCAAAAGTCAAGGTTTCAAACTAACGCTCCATGTGGATTGTGACATCATTTCTATTAGAAGTCAATTGCTCATTACAGCAAACCTTGGAGCAAGCTGAGTTGAATGCTTCAGGTAAACGTCTTTAGTTGCACGATTTCGGAGTGTACTTAATGTGATTTCGTACCTCCCAAGATCATTATCTCGAATATTTATGAAAGACAAACAAAAACACTTCGTTCACTTTGATATCGGTCTTACGTTTGATCAAGGAAAAGTCATCACATTACCGTTTGTTGGAAAAACAGCGTTTGCAGCCAAAGCCTGTGTTAGGCTTACAAACTTTAGGTCAACAAGGCAGGCTTTTATTTTGTATGGGTCACAATAAATGAATTGCTGGTTTAATTTCAACCTAGAAAAAAAATGCAGGCCACTTGATAAATGCAAGACAAAGCTATACATTGTAAACACTATTGGAAAACTTCATTAACGACAAATCAAAAAGCTACCATTTATGATTTTTATCAAAATCAATATTACATAATCCTTTGTCATTATTTCTTTTGAAATGAAAACTTCAAATCAAACAGCATTTAGTATGGACAAGAGAAACCAGTTGCAGGCTATGTTGTTTAGGGTTAATTAGATAACTTGCAATAGATTAAGTGCACTGTAAATTGCCGTGACACACAACATTTCATAGTTAACTTTTCAATTTTTGTGTCTTCGCTTAAAGATAGGATCTTATGATTGGACTACATGGAATTTTCCAAGGAATTTCAAAAATGATGTGCCTCGTTTCAGAAATGAAAAATAGATGATTCAAAAATACGAATGGTCAAGAAAACTTTGCATTGCTGTGTGTTCGTCACTAAAATGCAAGATGTAAGGAAGAAGATATGCTGTAGTATCACTGAGGTGTGTATTATTTCTACACCAGCCAGTTAAGTTATTGTAAGTAAAACACACCACCACCGTGTTAGTGTGTGCAAGTGTGTAGGGTTGATTAATCCATATTTTTTCTTGCAGAGCAAGACAGAAATCGTCGCATTTGCTTCCAGTTGTCTTTATGTGGTGCAAAGACACAAACTTCATAAAGCAATAAAGTGTTGCGTTGTATTGCCTGTAAGAGGTGTGCAAAGACAGGTACTTCTAGACATACTCAAACTCTTGTTTTGATTTTCATTTTCTGACTGAAAATATATTTCGCGTTCACACTTTGCAAGTACTTGTGAAGATTAAGACATGAAATCCAGTTTTGCGTGGGTTCACGTTGTACAGATAGTTCGGTTTGGTATCCACGCAAACTTTGCCTAACTTCTGCGCATGACATACCCAACGGCCATCTATTCCCCGCCTTTCCAATTCGATTAATTACGCGGCACTCTCCTAAATCTGAAATGTAGCCAAGCGAACTGTATGGAAATCAATGTGGAGCTTGCGTTTTTTAACTATACAAATGATTCGACTTCATACCCTATTTTCGAGACACTGGCCTAGTGGTTGTAGAACCACTAGATTTTTTGCATTTATCAATTCCAATCTCTTCCTCTTTTTCGAAGCAGGACAAACCAAGCTTAATTTGCAAATACTTTTCTACAGAACAGTTTAGCAAAGCCCTTGCAAAATAGTTTGATCGAGAAAGCAGAATGCATTAACTCAGTTTAAAATGTTGTGCAGTTTTCAACAGCATGTGCATGATCAAGCTCAGTGTAAGGACTAATAGTAAAAGCTTCTGTTTGTTGTAAAACGTTTATCTGACGAAGACTACAAAACGTGAGTTTTGTCCATCTATGTCCATCGCTCTAGTTCAGTGGTTCTTAGTTGTTATTAACCTTGGTTGTCTCATTTACTTTTCAAAAAATCAAAAAGTTGATTTTACCTCCAACAATGTTTGGTGTGTCAAGGCATGAGTTTTCTGGAAAGGGTCCTGAAAAAACGTTGTAAATGTCCACTCAGACATATGAAGTTTAGTGGTTACTGGAACATATTTCAGGGTAATGGTTGTACGAAAGTTATTAGTCTCCGAGATGAAACCTTAATAAAATGTTCTTACAAGCAAGCATGAATACTTTTAAGAAGTCGTTTGCTGAGGGTGTTGAAATTCTGAAAACAGTTTCATACGAACTGGTATATCACTCAGTCAAGGGGAAAAATGTTAGGAAGAAGGAATACACAGCCATGTTTGAATTTTTCTTTTATTGGGAACTGACAAACAATTTCAACCAAAGAGTCACTCATTGAAACTTTTGTGCTTGGATTCTCTGCACAATATCTAATATCCGGGAACAGTGGATGAAAGAGATATTCTCATGTCATCTTTGCGAATAAATCGAGATCGATGTTTCGTTTTATGGTCATAATTGAGGAGAACGCTTGCTCGCATAGATATGCATTTTGAAAGGTGCAGTAGCTTCAAATGCGCGCTTTAACAGCAACATATCTTCAAATGCGCGCTTTACCAGCAACATATCTAGCAGAATGCCAAAACATGACAGCTGGAATGAGAGCAGGTTGCCCCGCAGTGCCACATTCGTGTGCCTAGTGATTTCAGCACAGAAGTAACTGAAATCTGCCTCAGCCGGCCGGAAGCCAAGGACCAGATTGGTGGGCGCCCTGACTGAGACTGCCAACCTTTACTGTCGAGCTGACGTAGGAAAAAACAGGTTGGCGAACCTTGAATAGTAAATTGAGCAATAGCAAGTTGGCTCTAATTTAGTTTTTCACCCCATTTCACTGCATTCACCATAAATAAGCTAGAAAGTTTGTAATGCACTACCTCTAAACATGTTTTGCTCCGCTCTGTCTTTATTATGTTCAAACAAACACCTACTCTGTAATGCGCAATGACTAACCGTTTTTGTGCTATTGTGTTATTCGATCGTACTCGTGATATGGACCATGCGTCTGCAGAAAATATATAATAATAATAATAAAGTTTTGGTTTCCTTAGTTTTTTCACAGCCATGTCTTTAGCGACTCCATAAAACCATACGCACAACCAAGCAGATTCAAAACACTAAATTTGTTTGAAGCTTCATCCTTTTAAACGACATTAAAGATTATGGCATACATACAAAAGAATCCAACCTGAGACATGTTTTGAAAAGCTTTGAGGCTGTATGAGTCAAAATTGCTGTCATCTTGCATTGACCGTAGTTGTACGAAATACTTTGCATCTTTTTTTTGTGGAAAAGCATCAAATATTCTGTTATTTCCCTGTTGCAAACACTGGTACACGATATTATGAGAAGATTCATTCTCTGACAGTGAAAATAATTATCAATTGGGATAAATGTTTGCTCTTGTTTAATAATGTGTTTTCAGAATTTTTTGGTACAAAATTTAACCCAGTTTCTTTAAGGTATTGCAGTTGGTTTGCAGCTTTTCCTTACTGTATTAAAGATGCTGGTGAGGGCCCTTTGAAAGCAAAGTAAACATACAGTACTGTGGGGTTGTGACCCCTTTGAAAGAAAGGCACTCTCACATTGCAGTTGCTGTTGGGTGCCGTAATGAAAGCAGAGTACCTAGACATTACAAGGGCTGTTGGTGGATACTTTGAAACCATAGTAGACCTATTTACACATTGCAGATGCTGTTGGGTCCCCTTCTAAACAGAGTGCTTACTTATGATCAGCTTCGCCGTATGAGTGGATAATGAGTTTTTCACAAAAAACGATGAAAATTTCTGAGCCAAACACCTCGAGAGAGGGACACCTAAAAACGGGGGCCCGACATAAGTGCCTCGCTCGCCTCCCCTTAAACACACAACTGTCCACCACCCTAGTCAGAACCAGCAAGCAGCCTCAACAGTACGACGCGTGATGTCAACTTTTTGCAAAGTGACTCGAGGTGTCGGCGATTCGTGAGCGACCTATCCATCGTTACTCCGAGGTAGATGGGCTCGGAGAAAAAGGGCAGGGTTTGGTTGTTATGGTTGACTTTTATCTCACGTTTAGCTTCCTTGATGTTGAGGTGGAAGACAGCCGACACTTTTTGTAGTGCTGCACTTTAACTTTCGAGGCCTGGAGGTATTCACCAATGGTTGCCATGTCTTTGTTTAACGCACCTTCCACTGCCTGTCAGTTTTCATCAGCATGTATCATTGCATCATTGCTAGGTCGTCTAGACGCTGATAATCTGTCTACAGATAATCAGCATGATATAGTCTGCCTGAATATGATTATGCGTGTATGTTTGTTTTTTAACTATCCTAGTATAGTAAACTAAATGCAGTACTTCGCAGTTTGCATGGCTGACCATTAAAGTATGTACAGGGATTGTTCTGTTCCAAGCTTTTGTTAAATGAAAGCTCAACACGAGATACCACAGTGACCCTTTGTTCGTAACCAGGGGCATAACGAGGTCAGATGGCGCGTGGGGCAAGAAGTTTGGCGGTCCATGTTCGAACATGAGGTCTTTTGGAAGCAAATGTAATGTGTTGAAGAAAGTATTTGTAACATTGTTGGGATTTTCGGTGCCCCCCGCAGTCATTCAGCATCCCCCGCAGTGATATGGTGCCCCCATATTGACTCGGCACGCGGGGAATTGTGCCCCCTTTGCCACCCATCGTTACGCCCCTGGTGGTAGGAAGTCGTGGCATCAGGTAATGTGTGTGCATGGGCTTGATAAATCATTATCTGATGTGTTTGCATTCAATAGGCTCGGCTGGGCTCATTGGATACCTGTGATGGATTTGTATCGGAAATGTATCGTTGCAGTTCTGTATGGTTATAAATAAACCGGTGCATCAAATAGATTCGTGGTGGAAAAATCTTGGCCCAAGAAGCCAAAGGCTTTGGTCGCAAAGATGTAGTGAAAATGGCCCACGAGACCTAAAGCATTTGGTTTTGTGACAATATAAAATAAATGGTTTATGAGTGGGATGCCTTGTTAAAATTCGTATAAATCTGCTTCTGGGTTTTATACCTCCAGTAGCATATGCAGCAAAGTAGTTAAAAATCCTGAGTAAAAAGAACCAATTCAATGATGGCTCGCGCTGAAATCTGTTTTTGCGATTGTTTTCGCAACAATGATGTCCACCAATAAATACACAAATCTACTTCCCTGAAAAAGGTGATATTGTAGCACAAGACTAAAATCTAGCTCATGGAACAAAAATTGCATTTATCAGGCGGCAATAACTGTTATAAAATGGCTATAAATTCCATTGCAGCACCACTCAAACCGACCTTCAGAAAGGTACTGGAAACATGCAAGGCAGTATCTGAAGAAGAAAAAAAACTTGAAAGTGGACAACTACAGTATTTGTTAATAATAGTGCTTGTTGAAAATAGTTTGCAACGCTTTAGCACGCAGGACAATAGTTGTCTACTACAATGTGTAATTTTTATCTGCTACCAAAAAGCAGAACATGTACTGTTATAAAAATACTGATTAGATCTTTGTCATTATACTCGCTTTGTTACTCCTTTTGGAGTTTCACGACTTATCTAAGGCGCCCATCTCCTCTCGCTTGCCCTCGACGCTATGCAGCTATTTTCGCAACTGCATTGGAAGAAAATCAACGGCACTATCCGCGCGATAACCCCATTATTAACGAAACAAGAAATAGAGAAAAGCACGTGGCACGTTGGATATATGAACTGATCCACATGCGCTTGAATACCGACACTTGAAAAAGTCGGAGGCTCGACAAGCACAACAAAGAGGACATTGTGTCCGCAGCAAGACACGAGTCATCTGTGCTTTTCCCAGGAAAAGACACATCAATTGTTCTTTATTTTCAATACGTTTTTGTTTTTCTCGAAGAAAATTCATGTCAGAAGGAATGCCAGGATTCTATGCTATTGCATTATTAACGCTTCTGTTGAGTATGCCGGAACAAAATTTGGTTTGCAAAGGTAAAAAATTCATTGGAAGCCAAAATGAGATTGTCAACCTTTGCCATGATGGTGAACACGTGCTATTTATTAAAGAGGTATGCTGTTAAGATATACCACGAGTGTTTTTGGAGCTGGATGGCTGAAACAACAGGGCCCCAAACATCACCACATGTTTTGTTGGTTATACTTTATTCAATAGTATGATAAAAGAGAAATAGATTTATAAACACTGTGGTTAATCAGGCTAAGAAATACTGCAGCATGGTTGCTAATACCTCATGCTTGATGTTAGAATAAAAAGCAATTGTGACTTCTTGCGCAAAAGAGAGTTGTTATACCTCCAAGAGACAATTACTCTTTTATTGCATTATCCGCCGAGAGTCGCAAAGCTTTCAACTAGTGGCAACCTGAGGAAGAATAAATTTTAACCTTCACGTGTGAAAAGCATGCAATTTTTTTAATAGGAGCAAATTCTTTGAAAATATCCAACATTTTATGAAGGAGAGGGTTTAAACTTTTTTGACGTTTTACAACAAAGGGGCAAGGGTGCAATACCTGCGGCGGTCAATAAAAACTTATGAGGCTGTGCATGTGTGATTTGAAATATAAGTTATCACCGCTGTGCAATGATAAAAATCCTTGTCGGTTGAATGCAGATACTAGGTAGAAAGACGACCAAACAGACGTGAGGAAGGAGGCTATAGGGTAAATGTGTGGAAGCAGAACAGACGCAACGCAAAAAAATATGAACTTCACCTCACTGGCGGCCGTAACTCATAAGAATAAGTAAAACTCTTTAGTAACTGCACTTGTTCGGACATTTACAGGCCTAACTTGTCGACCTGCATAGCTAGAAACCTAATCGAACCTATAAATATGCAGAAAGTTTTCTCGTGTCGATTTTGAAAAATCCGGCACTTTACGGTTTCACTTTTTGAGGGGCAGACTCTTGTCACGGGGCGGAGTGGTCCACATAACGTCATCATGCTTTGAGTAAAAATTCAAGTAGCAATTTTCCCGTTTTTTTTGAAAAAAACAGGTGAAAACTTACATCTGTGTATACAAAGCCTTTGATTAGCTAGTTAGCGTTAGAGGGTGGCAAGTCATGGCCAAAAATTGATACTTTTTGTTTCTTTTCATTTGAAGTGCCTTATTAGAATGAAGAAATAATATCCCATATTTTGGCCATAACTTGACAACCGCTAACACAGATGGGCAATTACGGACTCTAAAGGTGCGGATTATCGCCTAGTTCATCGTGGTCCAAACACTGGCCAGCCGGCCGCATGCGGCCTGAGGACAATGAAAAGTTAACACACTGCGCTAGAGCAAAGGACATATGTAGGACAATTTTGACTGTTCTTGAAGAGCACACGCATGGTACACCCCTGTACACCCCATCAAGTAGGTCCACCTTTGGAAAATTCTGGTACATCCTGGGGTACGATACACCCGGTTGACAAGCACTGTTATAGCCTGTTATATGCAGTATATGTACTTTTTTAGTTAAAGACGGGGATACTACACGAAATTTTAACATACACAAATGCTTATATCTGTAAAGAAGGTATGTCACCACCACATCCCTTAATTGTTTCGTTTGATCCCCCGGAATGAGTAAACTATTAAAAAGCCATGCGGTGGGCTTACCGGAGATTAAAAACCAACAGGGAAGAATATTTGACGAATCATGTCGGTTTCGTATATGCACGTGAAAAGAATGCAAAAAATTGAAAAATTAATGAAGGGAAAGGTGGCGACAAGCAGAAAAGGCAAAACTCACAATCGACAATTTAAAACAAGACCCATTTCAGTTTGTGAGTGTTTCATTGTGATGTTGAAGATGCTTCATTAATCCTTATATCTTTAAATGATCACGAAACATTATCTTCTTTCATCTTACATTTTTGTAAGCAAATTTGAGGGTGGAAAGGGCGGCACTTTTATGGTCGGCCCCTGGCGGCACTAGGTCTTGCTACGCCACTGCGTGCAATATGCGAACTGATTGTTGAACACAATGCATTCTTTTTCTGTAAATTAAAAAAAAATCTTAACATGAATTGCTCCATTTGCATCTAAAATTGTAAACATAACATCATGAAGTGCTGCCTGCAGAGTTACGGTTTTTCATTAACTCGCAAAAGATGTTCCTTTCTGTTTTTGCAAACCTTCGGTTTATCGAATTAGTGCAAGAACAATAACAGTAGGCTACACAAAAATAATACATTTGTGTGTCTGTGTGACTTATGGGTTAAGTTTACGCTGTTTCATTAACAAAAGTTGCTCGAAAAAATTCCAAACCGTGTTCAATTTATCAAAATCTATTTATGCTTTAAGCTGGCTTGCAAATCATTCTTCGTACTTGGCATTGACAGTGAATTATCACGGCGCAAGACATTCGACTTTGCAAACTTATGCTCAACTTTCCGCTGTGAAGCAGCCTGTTTATTCATCTTCGTTTGCGGTTGCTGGTCTCAGCAAGTGTTATGTGAGAGCACACAGGTTTCAACTCCAGTGGGCGTTCGTTTCCGATGTCATCTACTGTTTGTTTGGAGCCATTTCACCCCTTGTAGTTCATGTTGACTCTTGGAGAGCTTTTGCTGTGAGAATCTTTGCGTTATCTGAAAAGCGCCGAGCACTGTAGCGCTGTAGTTTCGTTTTAATTAACGTTGTCTGAAACTTTTCGTAAAGCAAAATATTGCTTGCAAAAGAAAAACTGTTTCAAAAAATTTGGAAATCATTTGACAAAGTCAAAGTGCATGTATGACAGTAAGTCAGATTTGAAGGTGTGCGAACGTTGTTGTAACATTCTTTATTGTTCATTAGCAAACGGAATGCTAGTATTCAGTTTTTCCACTGTTCTTCAGCTGCTGAAAAAAAGGCGATTGGAGAAAAACAAACAGCAATTTGTTTGCGGATTCTCTACTCCAGATTTTTATGACATTTCAAAAAGCTTGGTGGATGGCATGGTTTGGTTTAAACTTTGTCCGCTACAACATAGCTTCGTTGGCAAACTTACAACTTGTAATGAACTCGTTGAAAATGCTACTGCAAGTTCCATGAAGTCCATTTGGCTGATGTAGTTGTAATCACACTTTGCTATTAAGTTGCGCTGTACGAAATATGTAACAGGCTTTGAACGAGCGTACTTCGTTGTCTATAAAGCTTAAAGGTAGAAGAGTTTGTAACTTCCACAGTTATTGATGTGATTACCGACAATGCGTTTACTAATTACCACTGCATTTACAGATCCCCACCAACAAGTTAGGCAAACTCATCTCCAAAAACCAGTCATACAACATATTACAATATTATAAAATCAGCCCTTAGCTGCTCTTGAAATTTACCTTAGGAGTGTATTTCAGGAAATGACTCGAATAAGGCCCTCTCTTTATTTTGCGTTCCGTGTAACACCTTCTATTAGCACATGTCTCACTTTCCTGGTATGAAATTCAACTAACATATTTTAAATATGTCTTATTTCCATCATGCTTGTTTGCAAATCTAGTATCTACTGTGTGTGAGATACTGTAGTTGACACATTTGACATTGCTTATCTACCAGTATAATCATACTACTGAAAAAAGCAATATCTATTTGAAAGACGTACTTTTATGCGTTAGTCCAAATTATTGCACTGTAGGATAACAATGCTAGTAAGTTGCACTGACGAGTACGATTTGAAGAGCTCAAGTTGCTCTAAGAAACTGTAAACCGTGTTCAATTTATTAAAATCTATTTATGCTTCAACCTGGCTTGCAATATTATGCTTTGTGCTTGGCACTGACACTTTACAATGAATTATCACAGCATAAAGCCTTAGACTTTGTTCAACTTTCCGCTGTGAAGCACAGCCATAATTCTTCTTGCGGTTTCCATTTTGAACTAGTGTTATGTGAGAGCACACAGGTTTCAACAACAGTTGTCGTTCGCTTCCCATGTCATCTACGGTTGGTTTGGAGCCATTCAACCCCTTGTAGTTCATGTTGATTCTTAGAGAGCTTGAGCTGCTGGGATCCTTGCATTTTCTGGACTGCGTCGAGCAGTGTAAAGCTATAGTTTCATGCTAGCTGGCGTGACCTAAAATTTTTCGTAAAACAAAATATTGCATGAAAAAGAAAAACTATTTCGAAAAATATGTAAATTATTTGATAAATACATAGCGTAGGTGTGTCAATCCATCATGTTTGAAGGTGTGCAAACGTTGTTGTAACATTATTCATTGTTCATTAGCAAATGGAATGCCAGTAGGTAGGTTCAGTTTTTCTGTTCTTCAACTGCTGAAAAAGGCGATTGTAGAAAAAAAAGCAGTAATTTAGTTTGAGGTTTCTATAGATGTTTATGATGTTTCAAAAAGCTTAGTGGTTGGCATGGTTTGGTTTAAACTTTGTTTGCTAAAACACGGTATGTATGGCCAATTTAAAACTTTAACTGAACACGTTAAAACTGCAACTGTAATTCCACGAAGTCGGTTTGGTTGATGATTTCCCCATCATATACTTTTTTTATTAAGTGGCGGAGTAATAAGCATGTAGCAAGCATTTAATGAACTTACTTTGTTGTCCCTAAGGCACTTTAGACAGACGAGAGAGTTTGTAACTTTCACAATTGTTAATGCATTTACTGATAATGCGCTTAGCATTACCGCTGTAGTTACAGATGCACACCACTAATTAGGCAAACAGGCAAACTCATGTCCAAAAATAAGTTATACCATATATTATGATGATAAAATCAACACTAATTCGTATTCGAAATTCACTTTAGTGGTGTATTTCCGGACCTGATCCAAATAAGGCCCTCTCTTTGTTTTTGCATGCCACCCCTTCTATTAGTACACATCTTACTTTTGGCATGAAATTCAGCTAACATGTTTGACGCATGTTTTATTGGCACCATGCCCTGTTTCACAAACCCAATATCTACTATATCTGACATACTGTCATCGATATGTACAGCATTATTTATGTACGATACCACTATGTCCAAACTTCTTAACAGACAAATATCTGTTTGAAAAAAATACTTTTATGCGTTAGTCGAGATTATTCTTTCATAGGACAACAATGGTAGTAAGCTTTTCTTGGGAGTAGGTTCTGAAGAGCTGGTTGACTGGTCTACACAAAACGTTCCTTTTTTTCTGCAAACTTTCAGCTCACCGATGTAACTTAAGGACAACCACAGTGTAATCAAAGATTTGCATGTCTGTTCAGATCTAAAAACGTCGCATTTGTGGTTAATTCGAAGCATGTTGGGCACTAAATTCAAAGCTCTGATTTATTTTTCAAACATTCTGGTTCCTATATGTGTTGTCCATACTACTCATTTACCAGGTAAGGATGTAAAACGTGAATTAAGTAGTTGATTAAATACTTCTATGTCTCATAAAACTATGAATCTTTAGTTATTTAGACGAAAAGCACACATTGTAGCCTAAATAAATAGCCTACATGAATATCCAATACAAGCTCATCATATTATGCTTCATGCAAACTTTTAAGGTCTCGACCTAATACTGAACATAAATTTCCACCATTTGAAAAATTAGAAATGATTTGCACTGTCGGATACAGGAACAAGATCGTATTGCGCCCAAACGTTTCACAATGAACGTACCAGAATTGTGTGGCTCGAATGAATTTCCCAAATCGCATTTGCAGCTATCACAGTTGGAAAGCACAATAATATCGATACAAAAACAAAAAAGGAAGTTCCAGTCAAAACTTTTACACTTTCCTCTTCTATTTCAAGTAATCCCGCATTTTTGAGTGAAACGTTCTTTACCAGGAAAACAAAGATTAAAAGCATTATGATTGGATTTTTAATTTAGGGTTTACGCAAACTCAAGGCAAGAACCAGAAGGGAAGTACATTGATTCCATCCAGAATTTATTTTTTCTTCATTTTGATTTCTAATAATTCCTGACTTTATAAATCTTTGACAATATTCAGCAAAATTTCAATTGCGAACTATATTCATTTGTAATTGTGATTTGTGTGTATTCAGGTGATGTTTGTGTGCACACATTTCAGCCCACAAGCCCACCGTTGAGATATAGCAAGAACAATGTGTACTGTAATTGCAAAGCTGAAGACCACATAAAATCTGTGTGCAAAGTAGGAACGAATGGATTAATCACCAGACAATTTGCCAATTAAGGTGGTTTAACTCACCAAAAAACTTATTTTTTGGTGAAAACTACCAAGAATTGGCTTTTCCTACGCGTAGGTAAACATTTCTCAGTCACGCGTAAGTAAATATTTGCACATTCACAAAACACTATAGCAATCATTTTTCCACGATGGTAAGTAAAAACTACAGGATTTTTCCAAATCAACGTTAAAAGTTTCATAGAAAACAAACTTACACATTAGTTCAACATAAATTTGAAGAAATGCAGTTAAATCTCAGCCTGTTAGCAAAATATGCTAAGCGCCAAATATTAGACTGTTTGAACATCTTGAGGATTACTGGATAAAGACATATACATCTTTGGAAATGGGTTGCTGGACTGCACGTTTGCACACTTGTACTCTATTACCATTCTGCATCTTCATGAAGAAGTGCTTCATTTGTACATAGACTAGTGAGTGAAATGATTGCAAAGAAATCTAGTTTTCATTAAAAAATTTACATTACGTGAAACACCTGATTGCCTTAAATTGACCTATTAAAAAGAAAGTTTCATTATATTCGCATTGTGATAGTCATGCGAGTGGTCAGCTGGCGCCCATTTCGCCTTGCTCTACGTCAGCCAGTATTTTTAAACTTTTTTGCTGCAGCGGGACCTTCTGCTAATGTTTTCGTTGCTCATGGAACCCGATACAGTGATCCAAGTTTGCATCTTGGATACTGTGAAACAGTGGAATTGCTTCAACCGCATAGAACTGCAGTTGCAAATTCCGTCCCAGGCAATTTCGGTCTGTTTCGGCGGAAACCCTGGCAGCCACTAGTGGAACCCTGAGGCGGAACCCCGGTAAAAACCCTGCTCTACGTCATAGCAACATCTTTGAAACACTTTCAACGCGTGATGTAACTATGCAAATTGCATCTGAAACGTCCTTTATTTAACAGATTTTCGTACGTTTTTTCTAAAGACATAGTAATGATTAACAAGATGTCATCTTTCTTTTCGACTGGCATTATCAATACAAAAACGTCAGTGCTTTCTCGTTTTTAATGTATCGCTTACGTCATATTGAAAGTTTAATACAGCTGTCGCTATCCTGCAAAATCCCGACTTTTTGCATTAAGCATTTGCAAACACTGCCGTTACTTGCACAGTATCAACAAGTTCTGTAGAAATCACTAACTCGTCCGCCAAAGTTTGCAATTAATATTGCCAATTAAGAAAAAACTGAGATTAATCAGCACCTTCCATTTTTTAAGTTCTTTCAGGTTACAATTGCTGCACTCACATTACAGCAACTCGAAAAGCCTGGTTGGGTTGGCCTTATCTCGTCAAATGCAAGAATTTAACTGGACAAAAGGTAACAAAATATCCAACAAAAACTAAAGCGTTGTTGGTGCTTTTTCAACGACTTTTAGAAAATGGTTGTTTGTAACACATTGAAATTTTACAAATTTGAAAATGTAGCATATCAACCATGATGTCTCAGAAATAGTAAAAATTAAACAATTTCACTTAAAACTGTTTCGAGTGTTTGAATAAACCGTTGATACAATTTTCATTTTTTTCATTATGCTCTTGCTACGGCACGTTTCCCCTTCATTTTCAAATTTTTCCGCTCTGTCCGCTCAATGCAGTATGGCCCTTGTTTCAGCCATAGTCACTCTGCGCTTGATTGAATTGCAATCCTTCGTTTGTGCTTTGGCCGTGTGTTGGAGTCAGTAAGTGAGTAACTTCGATGGAAGCCTGTATCCTTCGGTTTAACCGAAGACGAAGTAATTCAGTTTGCTATTTGTAGGCGTGGCCTTTTTATCTGTTTGTAGGTGACAACGAGGGTTGGAACACTGCATCGCGCGTAGTGGTTTTAGCGACGAGGGTCGCGCTGCTTTATGTGCAAAGTTTCTTTGTTTTTTCAAACATTTGGCACTGTAAAGTTGCGTTAAACAAAGTTTTGCCCCGACTAATGTTGCTTGCTGTAACAATCATGGTGTTTCATAAATAATACAAATTAAACGAATTCACTTAAAATTGTTTCTTAATTTTTGAATTACCCTTGATTAAATTTTCATGTTTCAATTTTACTCTGCTAACACATGCTGTACTTTGAAATAACTTGGAAAACCTGTTATTATTTAATTATTTCGTTCTTTGTATTTGCCTTTTTTCTAGATGTGGTTGCATTTTATTCAATACTATTGGCCGTGGAGTCGGAGTCGGAGTCGAGGAGTCGGAGTAGGAAGGATTTTCAACCTGAGGAGTCGGAGTTGTAGAAAATTTTAACGACTCCGACTCCGGGCTGACCTTTTGCTCACCAATTGTGACTGTTTGTGCCACAAACGTGCGTAAGCGTCACACTTGGCAATTTAAGCAGCTTAACGTTTCAACAAGAGATGATCGTGGCTATTCAGAAAGGCTG
>JGI24022J15233_10004194_pt1 | contig 14763 bp, 5 predicted proteins | sample Ectturendosymbi2_FD_15233 | JGI IMG/M metagenome (IMG submission 15233) | reverse complement strand
CGGGCCCCCGTACGACGACAACGTCAGCACCACGGCACGAGTAGACTAACAGTTGTAAAAGTCAGTACCAACATGCAGCAGTCTACTTACCGTCTGAACTGTATGATATGGGAAGAGCAACAAGTGTTGCCAGCAAGACAGGCAAGAAAAACTTTGCAAACATATTGGACCCTAAAAAATACGGCAAGTGCTGGAGAAAGAGAAAGAAAAAGTTACGACGTACCTATAACAGGAATCATGTTTATTTAACAGCAACCACAAATAATTTTAAGTTTCACGCAAACAGTAAAACTATCACAATCTGACATTTCAGCTGCCCTAGCTTATGATCATTAAACCAACTGCTTCTGCGTTGGTATTTCTCACATTGTCAAAAACACACTGCTAGAACGGACTTTGACGTCACGTCGCTTCAGATACATAATCATCAGCCAACGTGAATCATCACCACTACCAGACCTATTAAGGGGACTTGCTTGGGACTTTCACTACATATTTTCATCTTTTTGCATAATGCATATACCCTTGCATATTTTACATTTCACAAAATTGCGCTGAGGTTTGCCTGTAATTTTCAACAAGGTTCAAACTTTGAAGCGGAACTCCCGGTTGATCGCTCCGCTTGCATGGACATTCGAACTGGACAATCGAGGAAGTGTTTAATGACGTAGCCGCGCCAGACGATTCGACCCAAGACACATGTCCCTAGTCGCATCGCGGCTAGGCTATTTAAGTTTCGACTTTTCTTAGGTGATTTCCATGGGAGCTGCCCCTTGGACTTTGTCACTTTTCTTCATGTATTGTTGCTACGCAGCCACTACAACTTGAACAAGGTTCAGTCTTGCTCGATAAAGTTACTATGCGGCATGTGAATTATAAAAACGATTTGTCCCTACTGAAAAACCCAAGAAAAATGAGTGAGCTCGTGAAAAATTCACTGCCATGTTTCAACATACATTACTGTAAGATGAGACGGCCAACTCATTGTCTCCATCTTTACTGGAATCTGCCGACAAGCAGGCAAAAGTAATAGTTTATCTACATATTGTAATGATTCAGGTCCGCAAGAACCAGCCAATAAAATGCTAGAACATTTGTGGCTTTGTTTGTTAGCATTGAAACTTGGAACAAAGGTGAAAGGTACTTGCATCGACGTATCTCGTAAATTCAGCTGGATTCAGCGTGAACTTCCGGAGTGACTAGCAAAGAAATTGCAAAATCTGCAAAGTTTCCCCTAAAATTTGGCATTTGCCGCCTCTGGTGCCAACATAAACAAAGTAAGACAAAAAATATGTTTTGAAGTTCACCACATCAGCATGGGCGTCCGCAGGGGGGCAAAACGGGCATTATCCCCCCATGGAAATTCGGACTAAGAACAAAAAGATAAAAAAAAACTGAGGTCAGAAGCTTAATTCCGATTACTTGGTTTAATTATTGCATTTACAGTTTATTTTCCGGTATAACACTTACACTGCATTAAAGCCAGGTTCACTATTCTGGTTTCATGCAGCAATTAGCTTGAAATTCACTCATGTCCGCTCGTTTTCCTGCAGAGGCAGGTTGCGAAACCACCAAGCTCATTGTATTATGGTTGGTCTTTATTGCGTAACAATAACATGGCAACAAATCTTCAAACGTTCACTTCAAAAAATGGTAGAAGAGAAAGCGTTTTTGCCGCATGTGACTGTTGAACGCAGACATCTTGGTGGGTACCGCAGCGAGACGGTGACTGCTGATTGCGGAAAGGCACGTAGTTTAATACTATGTGAAAAAAGCATGGGTGAATCTGTAGCAATTCTTCCAAAAGTTTGAAAAATCCATTGTTATTGTGGGACTGTGAGTGTGACCAATGTGCTTGAACCGAGCGAAAAGCTTTATCAAACTACTCTTATGCAGGCTTCTTTCAACCAGTAGCGTAACTATAGAGTAGCGGTTCTCAATCACTGTTCTGAGAGCGGCATGCGGCCCTCAATCACATTTTTTGCGGCCCTCGGCAGTCTTTCAATAACACATCTAATATTTTTTGTAACAGACTTCGTTCTGCTATAAAACAAAACGTGTCAATTGACTTGTGCTAAAATTTCTTTAGTGCGGCTCTCCAACAGTGACAAAGTGGCAAGTCTGGATTTGGCTCGCTTCGGAGAAAAGGTTACGACCCATTAGTATAGTGGTTTAAGCCAAGGGGGGAAGCGTAGCGGAAAGGCGCCCACTTGCCACTGTAGGGTGCCCACTAGCCAACACTCAGAAAAAATTGAGTGATGATGGTGAATCCGGATGCGGATTGCTATACTAAATCCCTACATAACTGGAAGATACTCAGAAAAACCCGCAAAACAACCTACTGAAAACCAAAAGAAAACTAAAACCGAAATTTAAGCTAAGTGGGGCCCAGTTTTTACATTTAACTTACCCCTCTGGCCTCCCGTCAGTTATGCCACATGTTTTTCACATAGTATAAAACTAGGTGGTTTGTTGGAAAACATCAACGCAGGCTTGTAGAATACGTCTTGATGATTAAGGTTTATTTCTGATTTTAGTACTGAGTGCAAAGCTACATTTTCTGTGGCGACATTTCATAAATCATAACTCAAATTTTTCAAAGCCTGCATGGTATTCTACCTTGAGTAAGTTGTCCGATAGTCCTGTCAACATAGTCTACTTGTCCGGTTTATGTATGAGCGTTCCCTCTCAGCCAAGACAAGCAAGGTTTTATTAGGGTTGTACTGTATTACCCGGATAACGGTTAACCGGATAACCGAGAGTTTCTTTGCTATCCAATAACCGGATATATTGCTGTCGGTTAACCGGAAAAAAATAACGTTACTGATGAGTTTTCCACTTTTTAACGCCCTGCAAACCTACAAACTCACTATCGAGCCCGCTTCTATGGAAGCAAAAAGGGCATTCAGTGCATGTGGACTCTTTTCTACGCTCCACAATCGATGCGTCGTGCTTCATACGAAATGCGTTGCCAAAGCGGCAAATGTTAAAAAATGCATGGTTTTCGTAATATACGCAGCGCTGGTTTCAACCCGATTTGACCGGTTGCTTGTAATCGGGCCTCGTACTACCCCTACTAACCTGCGCATACTTGTTGCGTGTGTAGTGCCAGTGCGCGGGTTTACAATGCGTGGGATCCGTTGCCAACGAAAATCAAAGTGAACTGCGCGGTTTTTAACACACCCATCATAAATCGTTTTGTAGTGCAATTGTTACATGTTCATTGTTTTTCTGTAATGTTTAGCCTATTTTTTATATCACCTAGTTAATGTAGAGAGGATTTAAGTTTTGAAGCTGTTTTCTTTTGTTTATAAAAGCGTTTTATATTTGGCAATCAAGTGTTAAATACGGTTCGATAGTCGTTGCCGTTTCAGTATTCACTGGGTTTTAAGTTTAGTTCGTAATTGCAAATGTTGGCTGCGTAGCCAGTCTTATTCAATTTCCCCTAAGAGATCTGACGAGGCAACTTGAGATTTGCAAAAACGTTTGAAAAATCATAGTTTTAATTATGCCAACTGCATGACTATGTTGTGCAAAAATAACGGTTCCTTGAAAAGTTACAGAAAATGTATTTATCGAATACTAACAGCTAAACCAATTCCAAAGTAACAGAAGTGACAATTTGGTTCACGTGAAGTAAGCCTCATGATGATTTTAGTTCTTTTGTTGAAAGTTGCATCCTGAAATATTACCGAAAAAAGGATCATGGCATCAATCTCACACAGATTGGTGTCGTATACGTTCTAAGATGCAGCTTAAAAGTTGAATGTTGCAAAAATCTGATGTGCTAAGGTGGGGTGACTTTCGTAGAAGTTTTAGAGGAGATTACAGTAATTGTCTAAAGATATTGCGAAATCTGCAATCACTTTACAGCATACTTCCTTCGTCTTAAAGGAGAAAGGATTTTTTTAACCTTTCCAGGATATTCAAAACTTGCTCAAATAACGGTTTGCACTCTTTTTACCGGTGCTCTAGTAAGCGCGTTTCACTGTAATCATTATACACATGGAAAGGATATATTGATAAGGAGGTTGGTACTGGAGTTTTTTATTATAACAGTCGGTTTTGGGCTATCTATTTGAGAATAGGCTATGACATTTTTCTGTAAATAAGCTATATGTCATGCCCATGAGTCAAAGGCCAAGTGACTTACTGTAGGCCAAAAACATTGAGTAGCAGTCAAAAAAGGCCTGTATAAAACTTAGGCAAAAAAGGCTGAAGCTGAGAAAGAGGATCGTGCGTTGGACAAGTATTTTAAAAAAGTTACCTCAGAATATGAAGAAAAAACTTTAGAAGAACCACACCACAAAACTGCGACAACATAAGCAGCCAGATTGGTGATGTTATGCTAGATGATCAAAGGGGAAGCTTATGTACAAGAAGCGAGGTAAGTGGTTTCGAAAGTGTTGAAACTGACAAAGACGGGAGTTCGTCGGGTGGTGCATCTGATGTGTCTTACGAGCCCGAAAATTAAAATTTGCTGGAACCAATGGATGGACAAACGATCCTGCCGCTTGGCCAGATGTCATGAATCGGAATGTTTGGGGCTATTTAATCCAAATAGAACCGTCCATAATCACAGCAAAATTTTCGCCAGAAACGAGAATGATAGGACGGTTTTAATTACACTGCCAAACAGTACTGCCAAATGGTGAAACAGTACGTCATCCATGTCTCGGCGTCAATCTTTCTCCTTTCACAAACAATTACTTTCGGGCCTATTTTTTTCACATCACTGACTTCTATCATTATAACTTGATGACCTCCTAAAAAATTCTGCACACACCACTCAGTGGAGCCCCACAAAAACACTTCCAATCGGGTCCTGCAGTTGCTACAGCCGGCCCTGTCCACCAGTGATGTAGTCGAGACCGTAACCTTCGAGACCGATACCTGGATAAAACTTCGATATCGAGAACGAGACTTCATCAAAAATTTCGAGACGGAGACTCGAGACTTGAAAATTTATGGATTTTGCCAGAATTAAAAAAAAAACTGTCGTCATCACTTCTAATTTGAAACGTTTTCAAATTTCAGGCATTTTTCTGACCTGTTTTGGTTGTTTCTTACCTCCAAATACAACAAACAAAAATCGTTGAATTATAGAAATTTTACTAAACCATTTCTTTGCAGTATCAAAGTCTGGAGACCTGTAGCCTTCGAGACCGAGAAAAAAGGGTCTCGCGACTGACACCAAGTCTCGAGACTCCATCACTGCTGTCCACTTTTGTATATTTACAACAAAACTGTGTCATGAGTTTGTATTCAATTTATCAAGAAAATCTCGCAAAATCAATTATCTAACAATTAGCGGTTATTATCCGGTTAGCTAAAATATAAATATCCCGATATATCCGTTATCCGGATAGTAAAAATTATTGATATCCGAAATCACCCTAGATTTTATCGAAAGGGTGATTGATGGCTTTTGAGATCCCAAAAGTTTGCAGCTCTTGTTTCTAAGTGACGCTGATGAGTCTTGCTAGGTAAAATAAAGTCATAATTTGTGGTTTCGTTAAAATTCATATGGCAATACTCCTATGAAAAGAAAATCTGCAGATAGGGTATTGTGCTTTGAAAATCTGCGGATAGCGTATTGTGAAAAGTATCGTAGCATATCTGGCTATGGCCGCTAAACCACCGCATTCTTGTGACTGTTGTCGTAACATGGGGCATTTTCTTTGTGGTGTATGTCAAGCATTTCACGAGAGTACATTTGTATTGCATCGTCAGCAACCTGAACAGGGATTAGCAAAATGTTGAGGATGCCTCCTCCTGGGAAAAATTCTGCGGACGCCCATGCACATCAGCGACATTTCATCCGAAGAACGTTTCTGTCATTTCCACTGGTTTCAGGTGTAGCTTACTGCTGTCCACATTTCAATAGTACAGTGTGACAAAACATATTTTGTTTGCTGAAGATATGTTGTAAAAGTGTTATAATCTTTTGCGTTCAATGTTTGCACTCACATTTGGCAAGATTTTGTAAGCTATGTGTATAAACATTCTCTTTGAGATCCAAATCGTAGCTGCTTCTAGAAAAGGTAGAATGATTCTTTTATATTTTTGTTAATTTGATGACGGGAATTGGCGCAGTCTCGCCGCCACGGGGAAGGGGCTTTGGTGGGCTTAGCCCCCCAAACAAAGCTCCAAGCCCCCCAAATTGAAACTTGAAACACTATAAATCAGTGCAGTTTTGGTTAATATTATAATATCAAGCCCTCCACGCACAACCCCCCTATTGAAAACTATCTGGCGACGGTTCTGAATTGGCGGCGGGACGAAGCCTTAATTGAGCTTTTTGCCTGGGCGGTTAAGGTGAACGCTTTTGCCCAAAGAGCGTTACGGCAATACACTCAGTGGCCCTGGATCGAACACCCAACCTTTCAATTCACAGGCGGACACTCTATCCACTGAGCTATAACACTATACTGTTTTCTTGCATCTGTAAGGCCATACCAAAAAGTAAGTAACAGCTGTTCTTCTTAGCCTTTCAAAGTTCTCAGACCTGTCGCCTCCACCAGAAAATAAGTTGCTGCAATGTTTACAGTGGTGTACACAGACAATTTTCATGGTGGGCTTCATTCAGTGGCATAGGGTGGTCTTTTGTGTTTGGTGTGCGCTGTTTGTGATGTCACAATTTGACGTCATATTCATGTTTTCAAACCAATACTTTAGCGAAGTTTGTTGACATAATATGCATATTCTTCTACACACACTCCCCTTATTTTATGTGTCATTGCACTGAATATAAGCTATCAGCGCTCCAAGTTAGGATATTGGAGGAAAATAAACTCAACGCTACAACACAGCAGTTCATAACTGCAAAAATATCAGGTTGCACGTTAAAACAGGGGAGTAAAGCACATTCATCATTGTGTCAGACCAATTTACAACTGCAAAATGAGGCTGCGCTAACGTCTTGTCGAATACGAGCAGTCGAGCATAGAAGGTGTGCGGCTGGACTGGCTGGCACACACCCCGGTTTGTAAGATCGAATCTTGCTAAACTACACAAGAACTGAGAATGTGATTAAGTACGTAAGAAAACTTGCGATTTTTTGTTATGTATAGAAGCCCAGCAATCTTTTCTTTTCCTTTTTCCCCGTTGAGACATTATCAAATGCCTGAATCAGTGGTTCTTAAACTTTACAAACACACCGAACCCTTACGTAGTTTTCCAAGCTTTTGTCGAACCCCATTTTTGGCCAATACAACAGAAAGTAAAGATGGATTACATGTTTCAGATGACCTTCGTCGGACCCCTGAACCGGCTCCGTCGAACCCTAGGGGTTAGATCGAACCCAGTTTAAGAACCACTGACCTGAATGCTTCTATGTTAACAACTGCTGTTTTTGAGCTCGTGTAACAGTTCTATCATGCTACAGAAATCGGTAATGTAGTCACTGTGGTCAGAGCTGCGGTAACCAGCCATAGCAGACAAAATAAAGACAATTGTTTTGGATAAAGTGAACAATCGCGGAACACAATCATGGGTAGTGGTCAAAAGGTCTGCAAAAAGTGGCGAGATGGTTTCTGGATGCAAACAATAACCCAGATTCCACCAAAACCTAATAATTACTTTTCGGCCCATTTACATTGTTCCTTGAAATTTGCATGAAAATTCATTCCGTGGTATATGCATTAAGTCGACAAATTAACAAGCAAAAAGTACGCGAATACAATTAAACTTATTTGCGCAGGTAATAAAGCTTTTGTAAAATATGAAGCTTAAGGGGAGTTTTTTAACCCCAACCCGGCCCCACTTGCGTACACCCTTGCACGTATGCATCTATTTTTGTTTGTGTCGTGTTCGAGTATAATATAATTTAGCTGCTAGCCATGTTCCCCTGAATGATGAGTTGTTGCTTGTGCTTGAGCCCATTGCATTTAATCTATGCCGCGAAACGTTCAGTGCAGTTTCGCCTTTCGCCGTATTTGCGTCTTTAGCAATGTCGAGCTGTGCAAAAAAAGAAAAAAATGTTCGCATTGTTCCAAAATTACGCGAAGAATTCACTCGAAAAAACGTACGATTTTTATTGACCTAGAATGGTCCCAGCACCTCTGTTTAACTCTGACGCTTTTGTCCGTTTCGACACATTTGCATCGAATCTGTGACGAAGAATTAAAACTATAGAGAACATCTGCCTGCAGTTTCTCTTTGAATTGATCTATGATGAATGAGTGAAAAGAGCAAACATTCTTACAAACTGTTGATCAAAACAGTTAGTGAGTGGTTTTGTCGCCCTAAAGCATGCGGATTAGACCATTCAAACAATTTGAACAAGATCACCACAACCTGTAGGTGATGAATCATACACACAGTGTCTGTAGGTGAACACAGCCAAATGGATTTGTATTAGCACAAACTACCGGCTTTCCGCCAAGCGTGCGTGAAGCAACGTTGCACCATCGCCATGGGTCATTCTTGACTTGCTCAATCTAGCATGGTAACCTATAGCCCGAAGCAAGGATGGCAGGATAATCGTGGTTAAACAAGTAGAGAAAACTTTGCATTGGATTCATGCTGGCGACATACCTGGTAATTCCTTGAGTATGTTGGGAGCAAAAAACAAACGCCTGATTCATTCTACGACGAATGAAAAGTATCAAATAAAACCTGACAAGCTGATTCATAAAAAAGTGTTTGCTTTTGCTGGAATCTCCAACACTGTCATCTTAACAATGCCAACAATTCAACTGTTTTGAAGTTATGGCCTTTTTGGACAAAAAGCTTCGACCGGTGTATATTTCAAATGAGTCTTAGTTTGACAAACTGGCTGTCTCATAATACAGCCTCCTGCAAATCTACGGAATTCCAGTCACATTTTTATGATCTGCATGCGCGGAAGTTTGGAAAATAATTTTTGCTATTTGCTGTGGCCTAAACAAAAAAAACCTAACATCCAAACAGGTTTGAGTTTTTAAACACCAAATGGCGTTGGTAAATCAGGCTAGATGTTATGTCTGAGCCTAAATATTCCCCTGAGCCTAAATATTCCCCTGAATGTCGAATGCAGTTGCAGCAACTGAACATCCCCACAAACAGCAGCACAAATTTCCCGCTTTGTACAAACCCAAATGCATCAAGTGCATAATTTGTTTCTTGCATCGTACGGCCATACGCAAGCTTCATTTCCTATGCAACATTATGTTTATGTTCATTAGCCAATCACGTTTGCTCCGCATATTTAGGTTATTGACAAGTTCGACAAGCATGCATATTTAGGTTATTGACAAGTTCGATAAGCATGCATATTTAGGTTATTGACAAGTTCGATAAACTCCACAGGGTTATCCTGCATGAAATATCCTTTCTTCTGGGGGAGGTTGGTTTGAATTGTGCATAAGCTTAATCGCACTGTTTCATCCACAAACTAGAAGTCTTTCAAAAGCCAGGCAAACAACTTAAAAAGTCTGAGTAAGCTGGCAACCGAGCAAATTCTGCAATAAATGATGCCTCGTGTCTAAACGTTGAGCCACTCATTGGCTCTTCTCACCATCTGGCAACTACAGCTTTAGGCTATTGGCCAAAAAAAGCGTTGGTATACTCTGAAATATTAGATTGATGTTACAAGCGTTGCGTTACAGGCACAAAACAGTTATCAAACCTGAACATCTCGGAAAAGCCGGTTTCAGTTCCTCACATGGTTTCGTGCTGAGCGATTTAACCCTGAAAATGAAACGTTAGCCTTTCTTCTTTGGCACAGACAGAGGACAGCGCCGCGACAAATTTTGACGTCTAATGTGCTATTGGATGGAGAAACTATGACTTAAATTCAGCTACGTTTTATACGGAGCAATAGAAATGTTTATTTTCGATTTTAAACTTGCGCAAAAGGTTTAATTTGTTTCAAATAATGAGGTATACTTAGAATGATTTTGGTGTCGTTTCTAAAGCAAGTTTTATGCTTAACAATACACTACTAACCCACTCTACGTTTATGAGTTATGTAAAGTCTCAATATTTTAATTATCAAATCAACAGATAAATTCCGTTCGCTTGTTTCCACTGGTTCCAGCGACGGAGCAGGAAAGAGGCTTTTCGCGAACACTTTTTAGTGTTACATTCGAGAAACGGTCATATGTAAAAATCGACATCGTGTAATCTATGGCTTCGCATGTGGAGGCCAATGAAATTTTAGCGAAGTTATAGTGTCAACAGTAAACCAATCCCTTAACGCTTGGTAGAGTTGTTGAGAGGTTTAAATGTAGATCAAAAATTTTTTCTTCAACATCAACTTTGCATGTTTTTTATTCCAGGCAACTGTCACATGCAAAAAGCGACAGCACAACATATAATCAGCAGGTTGACACATGGAGGCGAATAAGGTTTCAGCGAGATTGCAATGACGAAAAGAAAATCAATCACTTGACCTTTGGGTAGTATAATATCAGCGGTAAAACAAGTCTTATTTTACAACTACCCCTGTTTCAGATTGTATTCAGAATAAAATACTCGGCTGGTTCGCAAAACGTTGCTGCGCTTGGTACTCGAAACTTATCAACGAAGAAGCTTCTAGGACATATCTGGATCAAACAGGATGAAAAAATAAGGCTGTTTAGAGTTTTTCTTCAACAGTTCGTGGTCGCACTATATTTTTACCAGCCTGATTTTATCAGGTATAAGTCGTGATTAGAATGACAATTAGTAACAGTAGCACGCGTTTCCAAATCCTACTTTTTTTCAAGATTTTATGAATATATTTTGCAAGCTTATGCAATTTTTTCAGTTGAATTATTTTTAGAATTTCTTGGTTTTCTAATTTTTCCACCTTTTTCACTTTTCATATTTTTTTCCGGTTTATGAAATAATTTAAAAATTTTTTTCAAGTATTTGTGAAAATAGTGTGTAAGTTTGTGCAAAATTTTTCGTTTATGAAAAATTGATTTAAATTTTATGCAACTAGCTCGAGACGTCAGAAACGGCTTTTGTTCCGGGAAAATCGGATTTTCGCGTCAACTAATCCAATTAAACCTTTGTTTGTCCAATTAAGTACGCCTCTGTGAGGTAGCTTTGATCGGAGCTTTTGCGTAACTATGTCTTCTTGCACTTTTAATCTTTGGTCTGCTTTCAGTTCTTATTGCTTCAAGGTGCGACATCATTTTCCTCTAGGGTTGCCAGATGGCCGGTATTTTATTCCTAATTTAGCAAAGGCCGGTATTTTGAAAAGCAGTGCCTGAAGCCGGTATTATGAAAATAAAGAATTTGCCGTAACTTCAAAAAGAACTAACGTAGAATTTCTCTAATTATAATGACTCTAGTAGTGAACCTCTCAGGACTGATCTTCAGTGAAGTTTATTTGCTGCTGTTGATGCAATCCTTGGAGCGATTGTCATGTCATACACACACACCGAAATGTAATGAGACAGCCAAAATACGGAAAAATTATGTTGCTTAACAATACTGATTGTCTCTCTGTTTGCCCTGTGTTGCTTACGATTTACGACACAGCTCAGATCTGGCACTATTGACACAATGGCCGTATTTTTACAAAACGCATCTGGCAACCCTATTTTCCTCTGATGAAATACAAATGTTCAACTGGGTACTACACAATAGTGCGCGCTGGCTTCAAATAAAATCTCTTCACAGGCGACTGCCTGCCTTTCGTGCACTTGCAATCGGGCATTTCCTTGTTATTCTACCGGGAAAAGTGCATGCCAAGTGTTGTGAAGCACTTACTGTTAAGCGTTTCTGAACCGTTTCGACCTGACTGTATTTTCTCGTAACGCCTGAAGCATTCATGCTGATCACCGCTAGTAGTCTTTGTTCGCGGTGTTTCAGTCTCTGCTCAGACCAGTCCGTAGTCTAGTGGTGAGTGCATCCGCGTCGGTGCTGGTAGGTCGAAGAGATCTCGGCTGGGTCTTATCAAGACCTTGTAACGTGGTGCTGCAGCCTTCTTACCAGGCGCACTTTCTTACCATGTCTGGAAGAGCTGCAGGGAACACACAACAAACCAAGTCAGATGCTAACTGACATTGTACAAAAACTCAGTCGTGGCGCTACAAGACCACAGTAGTTATAAAGCGCAAACAACATATAAAAAAAGTCTCTGCTCACTTGCGTCTGACTACTGATGTGATAGCGTCAATGTATTGGTAGGAGTCCCGTTGACTATGCCGTTCTTCTCTTTGTGCAAGGGTTCCAGCATTTTAGTTTCGTAATAGCCAATAAAGGGCTCAGCTCTCATAACACCAAGTACCTTGAAAGATGATTGCGCGATATACCTAAAACAAAGCTGGGGGATACCTAACGTGGATTTCGTCCTGGTGGTACCACCGCCGACCACATTCTCAATATCAAGAAGTCGTAAAAATACAAAAGTTAAAGTTGTCTACATTTGCTTCGTCGACCTCAAAGAAGTTTTGCAGGAGTACTAATTTGGCTGTCTCCTGCAGTCATTGGATTCCTGCTCAAAAGTTGTGTCCATGCTAGTAGCAACAGATCAAAGCATTTGCCGTGGTTGCTGAATTTGGCAAAGGTACATAACTTTACCACTATTCCTTATAATCTATCCAGGGCCGGCCCTAGTAGGTGCGGGGCCCAATACAAGACCTAGGCGCGGGGCCCCTCTGAGCAGTGGTTTTATGACGTCATCGTGTTTAGTCAACCGTGCTATACGACCATGGTAAAGTGCAGATATAAAGGGTTATCACGTGAACTGAACACGTTTGCTAACGTTCAATAATAGCGGAAATTCATCGCTAGTTGTATCGAGAACGTTGCTTTTTAACAATTAGATTTATAGGCCGTTTCTACTGAGTTCTCGAGCGCAACGGGTATCTGGAAAAAAAGAACAATCTACCTAAACACCATGGCGTGGGGCCATCAGAGGCGCGGGGCCAATATCCATAAAGAGTGGGACGTGGTGGAACGCAGACACAACGCTCAGCATGAGAATTGAGCACGTTTGATAACGTTCCATAATAATTAGAGGAAAATCATCGTTCATTCAAACGAGATAATTATTTGTTAACAATGAGATTTATAAGCATTTCTACAATTCTCGTTCGCAAGGGGCATCCGGCAAAAATGAATAATCTGCTCAATCAACATGGCGCGGGGACCAATGCAGCCGCATCGGCTTAAGGCCGGCCTAAATCTAATCTAAATCTATCCCTAAAGCTATCTATACCAACTCAATAAGCAGTTAATGTCATGTCAACTAATCTGGTATTGTTGAAAGTTGTAGGATCGGCCGCTTGCGCCTTGCTGAATAATTGGTACTGCGTGTTTCCTCTCGGCATGTTCCAACGTGCTAGAAGTAGAGAAAGTTCAAGTTCGTTGGAATGGCATTCACGAATGAATGACCGGTGGGCAAAAGAAAAAAAAGGACACATGAGTACTAAAGCAAACGCGGTAAAGAACGAACCACAACTTCCGTGGTTACAAAACAAAAGTTTTGAAATACTGCAACGCTTTCAGTTTTCAAATGGGCCTTAAGACCAATTCGCATTCCTCACCTTAAAATATAAATCTCAGTTACAGAATATAACAACGATATGGGGTAAGGGCAAGGGGGAGTTATGAGCCCATACGTATTTGCTGTTTACCTGGATAAACTCTTAGACCAGCTGGGCTCAGCCAGGGTGGGATGCACTTGGGAAATGTGGTTGTGAATCATCTAAGTTTGCCAATTGTGGAGCAAATACTCACATGCATGGGCGTCGGAAGGGGGGCCATGTTCCTCCTGGATTTTGAAAACATTAGCATGCTCACATACTAGTATGAAGCGTTTACGATGCCTACCGAATTATGCATTTCATACCCAGAAGTGTAAGTGTTCGCGCGCACACCAGGTTAGCCGTTGTGTCAGGACCTTTGATGCTTTGCTGAGAAACAATTTGTTTCAATTTTTTATACGATGCGTATCTTCATGTAACTATTTTATTCGATCGCTTCAAATGTCTGATGTTTTTTACATATAAGGTTTGCTGGCAGCTTGCATGGAAAACGTACCTGCGGTTGACCACGTCACCGACCTAGCTCGGCCACGCCTGATGTCGAGTCTGCACAATTATTATCAGAGGTTGGTGAGAATTGCAATCTGTTTCGAAACCACCTAGAGATTCTTTCGCCGCTGTCCTTCTCGAGTAGAAATGAAGGTAGAAAAATGAACTAATGATTCCTTTTAACACATTCTACAGTTTCGTTTATCGTTTTTGTAAAGGGTTTAACACTCACTTCAAAACAAACTTAGGTCAGACATCCACTTGGGTTGAAAAGAGATGCAACTCAGTTTGTCAGCAATTTGTTCTGTTTCTCTTCGTGTTGCCAGTGAGAGAGGGAACATTAGATAAAACATTTTCCCGAATGAATAGAACTCTCTCCAAAACACCCGTGTATGAAAAAAAGCTTATAAAATGTCACTTGATTGATGTAACGTTATCACAACGTGCGGTTTGCACCAAGCGATGATGATGCTTGGATGACTTTAGAGTTTAGACAATCTTAAGTATTAGAGCGCATGAAAAATATTGTCACTCTTAGACACCCATCAAATTCCAAATTATAAACCTGTATTGAAAAGCTAATGTGGTATTTATGCGTGTTGTGGGAATTTTCTTCCCAAAACACAAAACTAAACACCCCACATTGAATAATATATACGAAACCATCAACTCAAAACAGGACAAAACCAAGAACTTGTAACCAAGCAGCCAAGAACTTTTGACATTAGAAGAAAGAATAACCGAGGCAATGATAAACTAAAGGTTACAAGAGGTTATGACCTGAAGAAACACAGGCTTAACCATAAGC
>JGI24022J15233_10004192_pt1 | contig 14764 bp, 8 predicted proteins | sample Ectturendosymbi2_FD_15233 | JGI IMG/M metagenome (IMG submission 15233) | reverse complement strand
CAAGCTCTTGTGAAACTTAAAATGATAATTATTTATTGGTTTAAAATAAGAATGAACAACTCAGTTGCTATCAAGAAAAAAGTACTAGGTTTTTTATTGCAATAAAACTTTGACTACTTACCTGCTATGTGCAGTTTTTTATCCACATCAATAACTTGCCTATACTCCCAACATTTTGTGTTATTTTTTATCTGACTTTCCAATTGTTATTCTTTTCCATTGTTGGCAAATCTTTGGAATATCTTATATTTTTACATAAGATTTCAGAAAACATCTTTAGAAAGATGTTATTACAAAATATCTTCGTAAAAAGATTTTACAATAGAATCCATAGAAGAACTCCTTTGCTGAAATTGGAAGTATGCTAATACAGTACTAAAATGCATTTTGCCTAAGCTTGCTTGTGCTTAATTTTTTCGTTATTTTATGTTGAACGCTTACTGTTTCTTGCAAGAACTGTTCCACTTTGTTACTGCACTATTGTCATGATACATGATAAACACTCATAGCAAAAACAAGAGGTGATTTAAGAAAAATGCAATGTGAGATCAAGTATTTTAATTTTTAGTATTTAAGTGCACCATCTTTGGCTGTTTACCATGCTAAACTCTTACTCATTGTTTTGGCATAAGGGTGTTCAGCATTGTCTTTGCAAAGAAATGCCATTGTTATCTAAATACTTCTTCAGACTTCAAGAGTAGTTGGAGATAAGACATCAATGCATTAAATTGGGGTTGCTGTTGTTAGCTGTTTGTTTCATAGACAGCTGTTTTCCAACAGCTTTGCAGAACTCATTGAAAGATTAATTCAAATGAAAGTTTTCCTATTTTAATGAGGTCACTTTGTGCCAGAACAAAAACAAAACAATTTCATGTCATAGAAGCAATGACATAAATGGTGTAGCAACAATAGTCAGGGTCAGTAATAAGAACAAAGATTGCCTGTAAGCACATTTGTAAGCTTGAAGGTGACTTGCAAATTTAGTAAGCTTACCTGAATCTATAAGATATTGTGAGGCAATTGTAAATGAACTGATAAACAGAAATGGATAATTTTTTGACGTTTTTTCTCATCAAAATAAACATACCCTTCACATATAACTTTTCAATTTGCACTTTTATGAAGATTATAATGAGCTTAAATCAGACTGATGTTATAGTAAGCCATGGCAAAAAGCTAAGGATTTACTCAGACTGGATGTTAATAGCATGCTGCCATTGACTCATAGTTAATGCATGTAAATTTGTGAGAAGTAACAAACCAAACATTTGTTGTGGTGCTGGGTGTTTGTACAAAAAATACAAGTCTGAGTGTTGAATGTATACTTTGTATGAAACTTGGTTTGTAGGTTTTTTGTCATGTTCTGTAGTAGTAAAACATCTACTTACTCCAATCTGGGTTATTTTCACAGCAATTTGCTTGGAGGGTTTTGTTGCCATTATTTCACATCATCAACTTTATGTTGAAGTGACTGCTGCTTTGTTGATAGCTTTCAATTTATAAACTGTGGTGTGTGTAGCAGATGCAACAGAAACCTAATGGGATTGAGTTCTTGCTGATATTTTTGCAGTATGTAGCAACCTATATATCTCTGATAATTTTCAAGTTTTTGCTGGTTTCTATCAACATTAAAAAAATAATCATTTCATAGCAGATGTACCAGAGCATTTCACTGACTCAACTTTTGCACGAATCAATGAGTGACTAAATGCATATGGAACAAGTAGTGTTTATTCCACTTGTAGCTAAATTCTTCTGTTGTCTATTGAAGAACTGAGTATTAATAGACAAGGAATACCTACAAAAATAATTTTTGTCAGCACTTTGCAAATTTTGTTCACAATTTAGTTAAATCTTTGCTCATTTTGTCAGATATAAAAACATTTGCAATTTTTTAAAAAACTGAAAAAGAAGGATCATATCACCCTAATGTAAAATTGCTTCATTATGATTTGTTGAATCTGCTAAACTTAAAAAAGAATGAAAAGTATTTTACCAATGACAAGCATCTTTGTATATTAAATTGTATGGACGTGATGGAGATGTTTTTTCTAACTAGCAACGGTATTTTTGGTGTTCAGTTTGTAATTAAAACAAGAATGATCAAACGTTTTGCACATAACATGTTCGAAATGCAGCTGTTAGTGGTGAGTGTATGAAGAAAATGCTCTGAAACCAGAGCAAAACAGCTTGTCATAGTTGGCATACTTTCAATGTGACAAACCTGCTCCGCTCCGTGTACCAGAAAGAAACGTTCGGACGTTTTCGCTGGCGGTATCCCTGTATGGCAGCGCGCAGCCTGAAAAACGCGTCTGGATATACTTGACTGCACGTCAAGCTTGCTTACGCCATACCGCGACGCTGCCATTAAACGCTTCGGCGTGCGCCTTGCTGGTCCTCGCGACAGCCCAAAACTGCAATAGTTGTTCGTATGTGTTCGGGCGAGCTCTTGTATAGTCAGGCCTCCGACGTTTAGATATTATTCCTTACCAACCTGCGGTAGGAATCAGTTCCCAGAAGGCAAAGAAGCGTGCATATGTGGAGGTTGCGATCAGTTACGAAGGTACAAGCGAAATCTCATTCTCAGACTGCGTGTACGTCGTGCATCCTTGCCTGCTTGCCGTACAGCCATTACTGTGACAAATGCCCAGGAAAAAATCAAAAGTTCGCAATTCAGTGATACGATGCTTTTTTGAAATTTGTGGAGAAAAACAAATAAAGCCTGGATTTTGAACGCACTATCAACCTCAAGCAAGTTCCATCGTAAGATGGCGATTGATACAAACCCAAGCGATTTGACTATCGTATGGTACCGCCTTGTTGACCATAGTGCCGACCTGTTGCAACACGCCCTGATAATAAGCGAACGCTGTGCCGACCTGTTGCAACACGCCCTGATAATAAGCGAACGCTGAAGTGGCGCTTCGTCGTAAGCAGCCTCGCCTTTAAAATTAAGTCGCGAGCTGCGTCGAACGTACCTATGGCGGTGATTCAACCAGTTGCCGCATCCAGCAAACTAAGAAGCGTGTAGTTGTCCAGCATAATGAAGCATCTAGTCGTTGGCTTCCGGAGCTCCACGCGCATCTGCATTATTGATTACCGAGTGTGCAAGGCAGTGATGCTTCTGTGACTGCTGCGTTTGTGGCGTGATTGTCCGGCAAGATCTCCAGTCGTTTATAGCAAACTTATGCGAATGATTTTAAACGTTGCAAAACGGTGAAACGCCATTTCAATTGCAACGTTCTTCCAAGGAAGCCAAACTTTCGATACGTTTTTTAAGTCAGCGTTGCAGTTGGTAAGTCCTCGTCTGAAGCACCCATACAGATTGCAGCACAGCTTGTGCTGACTCAAAGCTTGACTCAAGGACTGCAATATGATGTAAAAGTAATTCAAACCATCTAGCAGAGGGTAACGGATTTCTTTGTTGCGGTTTCGTCATTGCTGATTATATGCTTGTAAATGCTTTAGATATCTTGTTTTTAGGAAGCTCGAGTGCTGTGCGCCAGGATACCGTTAATTCTGTACGTGACTAGCAACAAACAACTTCCACCGTGAGGTTTTTCTATTCCCTATTGTTTTGTAGCCAAAGCTTTGCCAGTTACATGGTTTAAGTCAAGTTCGTTTCGGCAACAAGACCGAGTTGATGTTTATGGCCATGAGTACTTCGACGCTTTTCATCCCAATCTGCTGAAGCTGGATGCCCTGCGGCAAAGTTTGTCATGTCTTGCCCACGGTTGTGTGCTTCTCGTCGTATCCCGGTACAAGTGAATGAAACTGTCGTTTGAGGAGCGTGAACGTTCCGAGGCAATCTTTCTAATTTAACTTTCAAACGTTCTTTATCACTTCAGAATCGTTCATAACCAGACATTTTCTAGCTTAACCAGATAGGCAACTGTTCTGTATCCAGAGCTATCTTGGTGATTTTTTTGGGTGTTGTGTAATTAGAATATTTCGAATTTTTTATGATCTGTACTGGTTATCGCCCTGGAAAGAATTGATTGTGGTCAGGCAGTTCACGGCTCACGCTTGGCAATCATTTGCAGCGTATTTTAAAACTTATCTTTTTTGTGTTGTTCTTTATCTTGATTTTGGATGGATCGGGTCTACTTGCGGTCTTCCATATGATTGCCATCCCCCTCGCAATCAAAGATGTTACCACTGAAAATCCTTGCAGAATATACTAAATTGTCGGTAGACCCGGGACCCGCAATAGTGACGTGTTTTGATGGCACGTAAGTCGTTCTGAAATCCGAGTCAAAGTTAAAACTGTTGCTGTGCATGCAGAAACTTGTCAGTTTCGTCCAACTGACAAAGTTCCTGTGCTTGCATTGGAATCAGTTGCGTCATCATATGGCTCTTGTTTACTGTTTCCCTCAAAACGTGGCCTGACTACTTTGCGGAATATCAACCAAGCGCATTTTCAGCCGATCTTGCCATTTAGGCGACTGCTGCCGGCTGACCGCGTTTATAGATGTTTCACAGATGAATAATTTTCGTAATTTTTAGTTGGATTTTGAAGAGCAATGACACAAACAAAAGTGCTCCAGCTCTTAGAGTAAGATACTAATTTTTTCTTTGCAAGTTTCGAATAATGAATAATGTGGTCAATGCTTCATCATTTAACAAAAATTACAGAAGTTGTACGTTGAAGTTATTTTTATCTTCGCAGAAGCTGTGGGTTGAAGACAATTTTTTGCAAGCTTTGGTTTGGAGTTCTATTTTCTAACTTTTTTAGAGTTTCATGTGCTGTTTGAAGATCTAGACTGCCATGGTTTATGTTTGAAAACCCCAGGAACCAATTTGATTGATCATGTTTGCCAACACAGTGTTGCAATTTCTATGTTGCATTCCGCGAGATTTCGTTTCCGAATTTCGGCTGCTATCTTGTTTTTTCTTTCCCAGATGCGCAACTTTTGATCAGTTGGACCCATTATTGTAATACGCTGAAGCAATTACTTGCTAACTCGAGAGTTTTGTCACCAGCAGTTTCTATTTCACCGAATAATATCTTTGAAATTTTAGGTAATTCGTCACACGCAAGCAGTGGTCAGCAACTTGCGGTCCATCACTCTTGCATATTAAAGCCGACAGACCTTTTCGTAAAAATAGTTGTAAGCCCATCTTCAAAACAAAAGATAACAGGACTGTATTTGAATTGAAAACCTTCGTTTCATCAAGAACGACATGTTTGAATGGATGGTCGAAAAGGAGTCTCGACGCCATTTAATGTTTAGCATTATTGACAACTTCTAATAAGGCTGTCAATGAACTTAACTTTTCGTTTGATAAAAGAGTTGTTTTCGGAGATAGGCTCAGCAAGGAGGTCGGGAAATTGCTTTGAAAGGAAAGCTTTAACTTGCGTTTTTGCTGTTTGATCAGCGTCAACAAATATATTTCACATCCGCAATTCTTCTCGCCTCGTTACCGCTCGAATGCCCGTGCGAACTAATGTGTTTCCCTGCAAAATCATGACGTATAAATGCTTCTCAATTTGCCAGATCTTTCGTCTTCGTCAGATAAGTCCTCAGTTTCTCCAACTACGAATGTTGTAACTATAATTGCTGTCTACGGAGAAAAACGACCCCGTTCAACTGTTTTTGCACAGCGGAAGTGACATGCGACGACCTCTCAGTCGTTTTGCTTCATCTTGCTACGCAGTGTAATGGCAAGAGTGGCCCTTGGATGAACACTTCAAGTTTCTCGTCATTCGGTCAGTGAACACCATATGCAAAGGTGTAAAATTATTTGGATTTGCAGTAACGAAGCTCTCTGCAGCAAGATTAACCTGATTCGAGTTGCTTTTGTTAAAAGCGAGGTGTATGGGTCATGTAATTTCGAACTGTTAGCAGTGTAGACACTAATCTGCGGTGACGCCGCCGCCATTGTTCGACTGTTGATTCAAAACATGTGACGCATTCTGCGATGTAGTCGTGATTCAAGGTCTTCACGGCTGTTGTTATTAGCGTCGCAGGCTTGCTTGCGGAGAACTGCGCTCCAGGCCTACGCGTTGTGGGGAAAGTAGCTGACAGAGTTAGCTTGTGCTTGTACCGTTACTGGCGTCTTCAAGTACTTGGCTTATGCCGGTGATTGCTTCAGACCGCTAACGCGAGCGTTCGCCTTTCATGTGTTTGCTCGTCGCTATTTGTCCGACGCCGCGTTGTAAAGGTTTACAAGCAAGCGCTTGCCTTCCTGCTATGCTTTCGGAGAGATGGTGGCATTAGAGGGCGCAGCCATGCTGGAAATTTTCGAAGGCCCTTCAACGCAAAGCACAAGCACCAGCCAAGAGCGCTCGCTTATGTGTGCGGACAGGCACATTTGATTTGGAACCTTCAGCAAATGCTCATCGTGACATACACATTAAACAACTGCCTCTGCGAAACGTATCGGTTTAGTCCCGGGTGCAATTCATGGAAACGCCTCAATGTGAAAAGTACGGTAGCTTGACGATGGTTAACAACTTTTCAGGTGCTTGATAGGTCGGTTAGTTCTACACCAGTGACTGTAGGGGACTGACTGCCACTGTTTGCATCTGATTCTGGCTCGGAGTACGTACAGAAAAGGTAAAAATCTCCAAAATGACTGATGTTATAGATGACAATATGTCGTGGGAGCAACGGAGGGAACTGAGAAGAAAAAAGAGGCAAGAATTACTTGCCGAAACTGAAAGGTAAAATTTGTTAAGCTTCGTCTTAAATCAGAGTTTTCATTTGAATATTTTGTTTCTACTGATGGTTTAATTGCAGATAATCGACATAGGGCTTGGTTAATCAACCGAACTGCATTCTGCTAACCAACCGAACTGGTTGCTTTGTGTTCTCTATATACTGTACTAAGGGATTCCGGGTAGATGGTCTTACCATTTTTTTCATCCACATGACTTTTCCTGGTTCTATTAATTCGTTTGAGATGTTGGTTTCATTGCTGTTTTGTCTGATCAGAGTTCTCCACTTGAACAATGCTTACATTTCATTGTTTATGCAAGCCTAGTTAAAAATGTGCAGCCGCTTTTCGTAACAACGCCGTTAAGTTTTGATTTTTGCATTTAAAAAAGATTTTGACCCTGTTTCTTTTTAATGTGCATCATCCAGGATATCGCATGACCGCTCGGCTGCAGATGACGATGAATTCGAGCGAGAGCGACAGAGACGAAGGAAAGAACGAGAAGAACGCAGACGTAAAGAGAGAGAAGAACTTGAGTATGCTTTCTTTTGTAGTGTGTGCATCCATATGTTTTAGCTAAGCTTATCTGTTTACAGTTGCAAAACGCGATGTACGCTTGTAGTTTAGTTAGACACACCCGGCCTATCTTTGTAGTCAAACTATCTCCAAGTTTGATTTTGTGATTTTCTGTATGGCCTATCCAAACATGTAGAAAGGATGTAGGACATTTTTCAAACTTCTTGGCATACCCGTCAGTCGGCGATCGTTGTAGAGCAGGGGTTCCCAACCTGGGGTACATGTACTCCAGGGGTACATTTAAGGTTAGCAGTAGAAGAAAAAATATATTTACATAACATTTGTTTCCAAATATTTATACACATATCAGTGAATATTATTTTCAAAAATCATTATATTCTTGATGTTAAATATATCTGTGAATAATCATGATAAAGTATTTTCTCATATGAAATTTTAGGGGTACATGTTCATCTGTCGAAATGCTGAAGGGTTACGTGCTTATCTGTTGAAATGCAAAAGGGGTGCATGCTTATCTGTCAGAATGCTGAAGGGGTACATGGTAAACAAAAGGTTGGGAACCCCTGTTGTAGAGGATCGTATACTTGGTGGTACCTCACCACACGCCTGACTTCTATCTGCTTTGGACTCTATGGAAGACTGGTGTTTTTATTTTTGAGAATCACATAAAATACTTGCGTTTTGGACGTTTTTTTACATTTTAGATTTTTCGTACGCTTAGCTTGGTGATAATCTTCGTCTGTCAGGTTTTAAGTTGTGCAATCTTCATTCTGGGTTTTGCAATGCAGTTACGTTTTTCTGTGGGAATCGAAGGATTGCGAATATGTTGTTTTTTTACATACTACTGAGCTACTGAACAGCAAAAGGTCGAAGTGACCACGAGATCAAAAGGCATACGCAACGGCTGCTTGGTATAACTGCGTCCAAGACAACTGAATGTACCTGCCGGTAATCACCGGAACCAATGTATGTTGCAGGCGGCAGCTGAAAGAAGAAGAAGATTCACGAGCGGAACGGGAGCGTAAGCGAGAAGAAAGAAGGTACTGGGTCATTTGAAGTCCATTTTGTCTTGCGTGCTTGGTATTGTGCAACGGAGTCGCCAAAACTAGCCCTTAGGGGATGTGTGCATCTCTAAAAGGTTCCGATAGTAATCAGTCGGGCTCTTGGGCAATCAGTTATTTAAACAGTGTTTTGAAATTATACTAAAGCAAAGGTTATCTTACTGCATCCCAAGCGTGCAACTGACTGTTGATCTGTACATGTCTTGCAATCGTTCTGCCTTTTCTCTAGAGATCAATTGCTGCGCACTCAACCGAACATTAACGTCATCTGTTTTTTTTTCGGTGAGACATTTCGGTCATCTGTCTCATACCTGTATTAAAACTCGCCGTAACAGTATTTACTAATCACTATTTTCGGACATTACCACCGCATTGACTTAGTTTTTTTTCGATCATTTCAAAAAAATTTGGTCTATGACCAAAAAAGCAGAATGGAATTGTTAGGCAGTAGGCCTTGCTGTTCAGCCGAAATTCGTTTGACCATTTGTTTCGATGACATCAGCGCGAAACTTCATCACAGTTGATTTCGCAGAAACTAGACTTCGGGGTGTCTTTTTGGATGATTTTTTTGTGTGAATTGGAAGTTGAGATCGTTTTGTTAGCAGCCTGCGAGCCTGCCTGAGACAGTGTCAGATGCGAAAAAATTTTTGTTGCGTATCATTGCCTCGTTGATTATATTGCTGCTGAAAAAGCGTGGCGCGACTAGTATTGCGTAATGCGGCCGGCTCACCACCACGGTAGGACACACGCAGTGCATAGCATCGGGAGCGAAGTTCCTTTTCATAAGTGAGTCCCAAAATCTGTGGCGCCACAAGACGCTTTGTGCTCTACTGCGCTGAAACCCACAAAGCTTTTAGTTATACCTTGTTTTATGGAATCTTTCAGGAGACAGAGAGAAGAAGAGCTGGATAAACAGTACGGAGCGCCTCCTACAGAAACATACACATCCACCACGGTCATAACCAAGTCGGTAGAATGCCACGAGGAACACAACGGTGACGAAGACACCACTGTTGTGACCGAATCTACCGAAGTAGTTGAAGAAGAATACATGGAGGTGATCTTCTGGCTAACATTCACAGATGTCTGTCACAACATTCATTGAAATCGACTTGCCGCAGAGTTTTGCAATTTTTTGACGGCCTTAAGAGCTAAAATGCATGAGTAACGCTGAATCGCAATCTAATTTCCGCTTCAAACAAAGCCTGCTGGTATTCATTTTAAGTCTGCCTTTACATGTAACTAAAGTTTTTCCTATTCCTTCATCGTGCCCATTTTCCCTATTCCCTTATGACGGTTGGCTCAATTTCGTGCTGCTTTAAGATTTTCAGCAGGTTGTGCTGGATCTTTGTTCTCTGGATAATATAGTTGATCTTTGTTCTCTGGATAATATCTGACGCGGCAGACTCCCTTGAGACAAGCGAACCAGCTCTGGAAACTGAATGACTTGCGGCCGCGAGCCGTTAAAACCAGTGCTGGAGAAACAACCCTAGCATCTGATCTATGACAGCCACACATATTCGCATTGCCAAAGTTACATCTCGTCAAAGTCCTATTTGTTTGTCCTATTGTTGCTGAACGCAATCTCGTCCTGTGGTTGATTTTTTGTCGCTATGATACCAAGCGCAGGTATTTTGGGAAACTGTTTTGGCTGACGTTGATTACGCAGTTAGAAGTGAGCGAAAATGACTGACGCGCATGGTGGCGGTTGTCTTTTAGAATGGACATCACGAAGAACAACAAGATGATGTCGATGGCGATGAAGCGCTTGGTGTGGACGACCAGGAAGAAGAAGAAGAGAAAGAGGAGATGGAAGAAGAAGAAGAAGAGCAGCAGCGCAATGGTGTCGATGACGAAGATGCCGAACAGGAAAGCAAGAGTGTATATAGAAGCACGGTCACCACAGTCACTGTCACGAGTAAAATTTCGTAAGTACATAAGCCCTTCCGTGTATAAATTACATTTCGCGCATTGTTGATGATCTCTGCACAAGATGAAAAATATCGCAATTGATTTGGATGATTTCAATTGTCGGCTTCGTTTTTCGCATAAAAATAACAAGCAGTTTGAGTACTCCGCCTGCAAATGTCCAGGGCATCATCATCACCATTCTCTTCGTCCTTTTGTTGTATCGAGTGTTGTCGCATGTCTCGCTGTTGAGCTTCAGATTTTGAAAAGTAAAGTTCGCTTCCCTGTCATAGACGGGCGTTTGGTTGACACTACGAAGCTGTGTTCTTGTTTGTGTGCAGTGCTATTGAGAAAAGTGCTGAATCCTGTGCATGCTTTGTTTGTGTCGGATTGATCATATATGTTTCCATACGTCGTTTTCAGTCAGTTGGCTTTCACGCGAAACTTTAAATTTGGATTGTCAGATAAAAGTTGTCCCGGTAATAGCTTGGCCCATCAACAGTCACTTCGAAGGTGATGAATGCGAGCGACGTTGATGGCGTCAGGAAAAAAGAACAGAAAAATCGCAGTAAAGTCGCGCCTCGTGTTCACCAGGCCGTAAAATGAGTAACCTTCGGTAGCGGCTAGCATCAACTGATCACAAACTTAACGCCAATGGCCGCAGAGCTAGGGTCGGGGCAGCCTTTGTGGGCCGGCTACGCATCAGCAAGATGTTGCATTCAAAGTCTTCTTCATTTCCGAGACCAGTGGCCTTTGTTGTTTGCGTGTGAAGTGGCAAATGCGTTTCGCTATTTTGGTATCTTTCTCGTGGACTGGGTTAAAGACCATCAAATCAGCGCATCCAGTTCATCTTGCTTGGCTGTCACTTGTGCTTTTGTTTGTTGTCCAGCGACCATCGGGCAAGTCCCGCTGATGACGACGACGATGATGACACTGATGAAGTGAGAAAGAAGTTGAATGTAAGTTCTGCTACGAAGCTGCGCGATATCCTGGTAATGCACAGACCTCTGGATATTTAACGATGTTCGCGGAATGAGGTCGGTTCTGCCGCAAGTGCGCGATTTTCGGCCAACCCTTTTCCGTTCTTGTTAAGACTGGACGTCTGCTTACATGAAAAAATTTTATGCTTTCCCTAAGTATGTTTTCTTTTTTCTTGAGAAGCATTAGGGAAGCGGGAGTGTGAATTACTGTTTTTTGGGTGGATTGACGAATGTTCTGGGTGGTTGAAAAATTATTAGTAAATTTATGCCCGTGTCTTAAAAATGCTTGTCTATGAATGTAGTGTGCTGCGAGAAAACACAAAAAAAATTGTCGAGCAGCTTTTCAAGTGCCTTATTGCCCAACCTATCGTCAGTGCGTTGTCTGTGGCATGTTGGATAGGCCAATTTGTTGAGCATGCACTTTGTCAACTGCTTCAGCTTCTTCTTCGCAGTTTGTTTTTATTTCTTCAAGAAAAGACGATCTCTGTCTGGAGCGTCCTTCTCGCAGTGGATCAAGAAATAAATGAGAACGCAATCTTTTCTCACGTTTCTCTCTCTCTTTCCATCTCTTCATCGCTCTCTGATAAGTCTTACTTCAGTGTTTGCTTAACTAGCATCTTCTCCATACTTGTGTCTGTGCATAGCTTGGTAAATACTGGCGTTGCTGCCGGAGATTACCTTGTGTGTTCAGCAGCAACACGTTTATTGAGGTTTACTGAAGTATGTTGGTACGCCATTAAATGAGCTATTTGTCGAAGGTTGGAATGAGCTACAAGCGACTGTACGTTTGATGTCTCACCGTTCAGCCTTTACAACTGCAGATAAACAATTTCTGACCATAGCAATCTTTTGCGAATATTTTTGTGCAATGTTGGGTGTTTGTGTTTTCTTATTAGATTATATTTAAGCCATTTATACTCTTTCGCTGGATATTGCACCGCCATCTTTTCTTGTGCCACTTTGCAAACTGAAAACCCGAATTTCTTCCCATGACCACAATTAATTTCTTTCGGAATCGGTAGTGGAATTCACAGAAAGTTCTCCGCTGGTTAAGTGGTTCCGAGCGATAACGCTCGTCACACTCAAACGTCACGAAAGACCAGGGTTTTTTTCAAGGAAAATGTTAGGTACCCGGTATGAATCTGTAGGGACCCGATTTCTCTAATTCTAGGGACCCGATTTCTCTGATTCTAGGGACCCAATTTTCTCTGATTTTCGGGACCCGATGATAATCTTCTCTGATTCTAGGGACCCGATCTGAAATTCTATTCGGGTCCCTAAAACGCCTTAAAAAACCTGCAAAAGACGTCACTCAATCACTGCGCTGCATTGCCAGGACTCCAATGATGGATCGTGATGTTGCCGTGAAATAGATTGATCGTCTGTGCGCACCGACCAACTTCGTTACAGCGTTATAGCTTTTGTTTGAAATTCAAGTGCCCTCAACTGCGCTTTGCGCTGGGAGAATTTCGGCCATTTGTCCCACAATAGTATTAAAACTCGCTGTTAACAGCATTCACTGGTATATATATTCGGACATTGTAACCGAATTGACTGAATCCTTTTTTCGGTCATTCCAAAGAAGTTCCGACTATGACCGAAATAAACCGATGCCTTGTCTCGCGCAGGAAATGAAGCTGAAGCGTCAGGTTTCTGATAAGAAACGCTACGAAACGTACGACGACGATGACGAAGAGGCGAGGAAAGAAAAGCTGAGGCAGATCGAAGAGAGGAGGGTAATGTTGGGGGGTTAAAAGCGTGGCCTGCGCTTGTGATCTTTTCAGTTCTGTCTCGATTTGCTTTCATCCCTGCGTGGCTCTGTAAGGCTTACTGGGAAAGAACGGGTAAAATACCATCCATTTGAAAGATGCGCCGCCACTTGCGGAGCTGCATAAACGTTTGCTTCTCCCCTTTATCCTTATAGTTGTTCGTTGTTTTTTTTTTTAATTATTTTGCTTTGTGCTCCCTGGAACAGTAGTTTTCAGCGTGTACTGTTTTGAACTCTAGTGGCATAAAAATATTTCGCAAGACCTTTCGACGTCGCGTTTTTTTGTTTCGTTGCTACAAGTTTCGTTTCTTTTATGTTATTACAACTCCAAAGGATTGCGGGTTCCGCTATCCTTGAACATGGTTAAGAATGCGGGGAGCAAGAAAACCCTAGTTTAGGCAATATATCATGCAAGCTTCTCTTGATAAATTGTACAAGATATCTGAGTTTGCTCGGCTATTAAATGAGTTAAAACTTTGTGTGGCATTGCACTGTAGCTTGATTCCTTCTTGCTTTTGGCCAAGCTAGGCTTCTTAGCGTGGTTTTGAACGGTAGCGCTTACTTTCGCCTGTAATTACGATTCAAGGCGTAAATTAATTCAACACGCACTGGAACACCGAACTCCCGCATCTCGCCAATGTCTTACTAAATCTTGTTGCTCCACTTCGTATCGACTTGCGCGTGGAACGTGTTTTTATGTAACATGCCATTTACACAGCCATCGAACTTGTGCAACATCTTAGACCAGGGGTTCTCAAACGTTCTCTGGCCATATACCCCTTCAGCATTTCGATAGATGAGCATGTACTTCTAAAATTTCTTATGTCAAAAAGTCTGAAGAAAATAACAAACTTAGATTTACCAATAGGCACATCATGCTTTTTGAAAATAGTTTAAACTGATCTATGTGTAAATTTAACTGTAAATAATTCGAAATGACTAATATATAAACAAATTTGCTTCTATTTCTAACCTTAAATGTACCCCTTCAGATAGGCAAATGTACCCCAGTTTGGGAACCCCTGTCTTGTGCTGAACAGTGACAAGTTTAAAGCAAGATTGGCTCTCTGTAAAAGCATGGCGCTCATTACAGAAAGCGAGAGAACAAAAGAGAGTGGAGGAGGAGGAGCGGGAAAAAGAGGAAGCAGCCAAGCGAGAAGCTGAACATCAAGTAGGTCACTGACATTGCTGGAGTGTCTGTGCTCACTTATGCGTGACAAAAGTATTTCCAAAGAATTTACACATCTGCGCAAACAAACACAAGTATAAACACCGCTAGGTTGTTATAAACCAGTGATTCGCAACCTTTTTTGATGCATTCCTCTGCTCATTTTGGAACTGTTCATTCCTCCCATGTTCGGGTTCGTAGGTTTGTATTAACTGCAACTGGAACAATGGTCTTTATTGACGACAATAACTTGATTAATAAAAGTGGAACACGAACTATTTGTTATTAAATAATGGCACTAAAGTTTGTCAACAAAAACGTGTGAAAGTTACAAATGTAAAGTGATGTAGCTAATTGAAATAGCCAATGTCAACTTACAGAAAGAAGTACAACATTTACAATGAATAGGTAACTTAGCTATTAAGTGGAAATTCCTCCCCTGAACTCATGGAATTCCTCCCCGGTTGGGAACACTGTTTCAAATGGTCTTTCAACGTGTGAGGTTCTGCCCAACTCGGTTGAGTGCTTTATTTCGTTCACTCCAAAAAGCCAACTGAGACTCTCTCACCGCTTGTTTCGAGGTGGCTGTTAGCAAACAATCTTAGTTTTTTTATCAATTCCCACCCTTTGAAGCCCCCCTGACATGTTTTATCGTTTCCCAACCCTTGAACCCCCCCTAACA
>JGI24022J15233_10004188_pt1 | contig 14771 bp, 7 predicted proteins | sample Ectturendosymbi2_FD_15233 | JGI IMG/M metagenome (IMG submission 15233) | reverse complement strand
TAAACCCAAAACCTAAACCCAAAACCTAAACCCAAAACCTAAACCCAAAACCTAAACCCAAAACCTAAACCCAAAACCTAAACCCTAAACCCAAAACGTAAACCCAAAACATGAACCTAAACCCAAAATTCAAACATAAACCCAAAACCTAAACCTAAAAATTGAACCTAAAACCTAAACCCTAAAGGTAAACTCTAATCCGACACTTAAACATACACCCAAACCCTAAACATTTTGAAAAAGTACATTAAAAGCACTCCTATCAAAAGTGTAACCTCTACACGCTATGCCAAAGGAATGGTGAAAGCAGAACCAACGAAAAATCGCACAGCAGGCATAGACACGAACCACTCAACTATGTTCACGTTGCTACTAAAACTCATCGTTATATGTGAACAATTGTGTATACAGTCCGAATTGTAAAATAGTCCCAGCAGAGTTTTCGCATTTGATGGCAAAATATGCAGTACCATTTATCAAACCTGTGAAATCGGATNACAACTAAAATNTTTGATATTTTCAGAATAATCACATTCAAACAACAAAAAATTTCTCAGTCCGTTCCAGCCCTGATCCGCCAATTTTGAAAAAAATTGCAGTCTGATCCAGTCCTGTCCGGCTAAAATTGGCTTCAGTCCTGATCCAGTCCTGATCCGTACTCATCTCTGCTCAGCACCAGAAACACTGACCAGTGTTGCCACTCTGTTATGAAGAAGAACCCCAGAATTTACCTTGAAAAAATAACAGAAAATGATAAAAACCCCAGACATACAAAATGTTAAAAAAAAGTCAAAACCTAACTTGAAATGTACACTAGCGGTACTTGCACATGAAAATTAAGGTAATATGCATTATTTGCATCAAATTTTTAGCAAGTTCAAATCTATATACTGACAATTTACAAGTAAGCCAGCAGCAAATCAAATGTATGAAGTAATATAAAAGGTTAGTTAGATCTTTTCTAAAAAACGTTTAATGCAGGCGTCGGGAACCTATAGCTTGCGAGCCAGATGTGGCTCTTTTGACAAAGGCATCTGGCTCACTTGATATTTTCTTAACACGATTGTTGGAAAAATAAGTTAAGCAGATGCCAGTGGTTTCACTCACTTTCATTGCCACCGAGTGGTTCTTTTGAACTCAAAATAATTGTTCAGTTTTTTTTAACATTAGCGGGCGGCTAGTAACAGCTCTGTAAAATCCAACCGCTAAAAATATTGTGAGCGGCCCGTTCGTTCAACCTCAGCGGCCCGCCCAAAATCCGGACCATTAGCGGCCCGTACAATCTCTAGTACATGTATTTTCGTAACAGAGCCTCAAAGGTAAGAATGTTACATTGAACCTGGTGGGTACCAGAGATGAACGGATTTAGATTTTTCAAATCCATATCCAATCCGGTATTTCATTTTTAAATCCAAATCCAAATCCGAAAATAGACCGTTTCAGAAATCCAAATCCTGTTTAAATCCGAAATCTTATCACTACTATATTAGTCTACATGTAATCCAATTCAATATGATTCAAGAAAAAAATTTGCATCATAATTCAAATTAACTTCTGCTGCATCTTTGTTTTACAATACCGCAATAGTTGACACTTCAAAGACTTCAACATACATCGCAATCAATTTTAGCAGCAATGCATTGAGATGCTCAGTTAGTCATACGAATCAGTTTTGACCACTCAAAACTAGAATATCCTGAAAAAGTTGTAACCATTATAACCAAAAACAGAACCAAGTTTTTGACGTACACATGCAACACCTCTAAAAACATTTCAATGAAAAAGTCATGCAGTGAATGACATTTGATCTATTCATATTAGCCAAGGCCACGTCTTTTTTGTTTGTCGGTTTTTGGCATTTAAAAAATTTTTTTCAATAGCAATCTACATTAGGCCCTCATTACTGCATAGCCTGTCGGCCTAACTAAAATTATTATAAAAGCTTAACAGGCAAAAAGCACACGCAAAGTTTAGGCACTAGGCTATAAATAAATAAAGATCTGATGAAATATGCTAAATGTATGTAAGCAGTAGGTATTACTGTTCTGTTACGTGTGGCAATCATGAGTCAAGAAAAGGGATTGGGTCAATGAAAGCCACACCAAATCGGAAACTTTGATGGCACGATACGTCTGAACCAGTGTTGCCACCCTCTTGTTACGGAAAAGCACTAGATTTCATAATGAAAAAATGTAGATTCACAAAAAAAAGGAAACATTAGATCACAAATATATGACAGTTTTGTCAGATTACAAGAAAATTGGTGTTGTACTTAGGAGCGGGCGGGTGTTTCGAACATTATATGTTTATAATTCTCAGACCAGATGGACCATAGAACACACATAAACACACAAACACATGCAATTGCAAACAATTATTCTTTTACGTCATACAATTTTTAACGTGTCTTGGTGAAGTGCAACACCTTCACACAATTTGGTAAATTACCACAAGAAAAAGACCAACCACACTTCCACGCCATTGCTCTTGAGAAATTGAAATGCGAAATTTAGGCAAATGGGTAAATGGCACCTCTACTGACTTTCAACATAGCCACAACCTTCAGCAGCAACGCTTGTACTTGTTTGTACGCTGTACAGGTCACTGAAACTTTTAACAAATCACCACAGTCACCTCGACTCATAGCGGTTTAACTCAAAACAGATTGTATGCTTTTGTGTAATTTAAGATGTATTTGGCAGAATTTTTAGCAAATTACAGTTGTACAAAATCAAAAAGTCTCAATCACAGTTTCAAGTACACAAAATTTATACTTTAATTACATTGAGCTCACTCATTAAAAAGTACTAGACACCCATGAAATACCAATAGAACACTAGATGAAATGCAAAAACACCAGATCGAGTGGAAACACTAGGGATGGCACCAGTGGCCTGAACATGAGAGCAGACTCTTATCGCTGCTAGTGCTCTTGGTCATCCTGAAGGCTGAACATTTGAACCAGCACGATGTGTGCGTTGTACAATTCCTAATGACGTCTTATTTTCATTGAACCTGAACCAAACTTGAACAAATTTACACAGATCAATGACATTATAACACATTTTAATGTCATTGAACAGATTAAATACAATAATCTTGAAACTGAACCAAACGTTATGAAAATATTTAAACAAAATCATAAAATCCAATTCCAAGTCCAAATCCGGTTAGTCAGAAATTATGAAATCCAAGTCCAATCCAAATCCATCAAAAAACTGCAAATCCGCAGGATTTACATCCAAATCCAAATCCATGTTCATCGCTGGTGGGTACTAACACTCGCTCTTCAGGGCAGGTTGTATAGAGCTCTGCATCCAAAGTTATATGCATCCATGTGTGGCGGCCAGAAGATGGCGGCACATGCAAATAAATGGTCACCGGTAGATGGTGCCCATGAGTAACAAGTCACTGTGATAGTCACCACAAGCGAATTATCGTAATTCCCTTATCGTAATTCCCTAGTCGAACCTAGTAGTAACAGAGTGAACTCAGTGAGGGAGCTCTATTGCTGCTGGTTGCTTTCCTGTTAGTTAATGCCCCGAATTGCCATCTCTTGCTTGTGCTTGCCTCAGTAGTTCAAGGCGATGCAGTCAACTGCAACACATGACTTCATTAAAAAGGGCGTATTTTATATTATAATATGCACCATGACTATTACACTTTCATTACCAAACTTGGCCTTCGCGAGTTTCGGCCAGGACAGCTAACTGCCGGACAGCAGAGGTGGCTGGAGTCACTTTTTCAGACTCCGACTCCGCTCCTGATCCAGTCCTGATCCGTGCTCATCTCTGATGGCCACCACTGCTATGTGCCAGCCAGGTCAGAAAGCCCGCCAAAGGCGTCAGTCTAGCAGAGATAAGAGGGCTGTCATATTTTGTGATCCAGAGCCGGTCTTTTATTTTTAAAACTAAGTCCAAGTCCAACCATAGTAGAAAAGATTGTGAAATTTGAAATCCAACACCAAAGAACAAACAAAAATGCAGCTTTTCAATGACAAAAATTACGCAATTTTTCAAGTAACTCAGTCAAAATCCGGTCTTGATCCTAAATTAATGAAGCAATTTACATCCCAGATCCTGTCCAAAATCAACAAAATTGGTCATAGTCCAGATACAATCCAATCCAGGTCCAGTCCAATACTCATCTCTGCAGTCTGCCACGCTCCATCCTGACCAGCCCGCACTGAACTGAATTTTCACAGTCGGTTTTCAGCAAGAGAATAGAGCTAGTATACTCCAGAGATGAGCGCACTGTCAAATTTTGCGATCCAGATCCAGTCCTGATTNTTTAAATCTCATTCCAAGTCCAACCACATTCCACAAATTTTTTCTCGTCGTTCTTTTTGCATTTTATACTCTGTGCATATGAATTCTCTATGGCAAAACTTACTAAAAATTTCTGCGCGCTACTAATATTCACAGAAAGTTTTGCACCCCTGGTCTATAGTTACAAGATTTTGATAAATGCACAGGGTTGCCAGATTTTTTTCGCAGCTTATGGCCAAAATCCTGATAAAAATGGCCAAAATGTCTGTTTTTTTAAGTTATGGCCAAAATCACAAGATGTTTTAACTATGATAATTTCTTCATAGGTGTCTCAAATTGTTCGGAAAGCAGTATATTTTTTGCCCAAAAAACATGTTTTGCCAAAGAAGCAAGTTTTTACCCCAAAACAGCAATTTCTCCCGTAAACTTAAGAGTACCTGTTACAACTTGTCTTTATTTATATTAATAAAATTTAGAACCATATATTAAACACTATTGTAGATACATGCTTCAATTCTGACCCATTTCTGGGTTAAAACAATTTGAAATTAACTTTCCAATTCAACGACAAGGTTAGAATTATCTGGATCTTGTGCTCCAAATATATGAACAAAAGATTAAAAGTCAGCTGATCATCATAGTGAGTTAACCACATGCTCAAAACTACCATCAAGTTCGCCTATGAACGAAAGGGAAGGAACACTTGAGAACAAACACTGACTCATGACAGGTCCGACTGAAACACTTGCATAAAATCTACAGCATTGCAAGGGCTAAATAATTAGTACACACTTTAAACATTTCAAGGTTGAAGTTATTGCAGAGTGTTACAGTAAAAGTGATGAGAAACTTCTAAAAGTAAAATCTAACCAAAAATTCAAAATATTTCTGCTGTAACATTATCAGTCACACAACCGAGTGCAGCAGTCTTCAGTTATAGTACGAGCGCAGCAGATACCAATGGTAACCAAAAGATTATCACTGACTGAAACATCTGTACAAAATTTACTGACTGCAAAGGCTAAATCATTTGTACACACTTCAAAGCAATAAAGGCTGAAGTGCTATGATGTTACTGCAACAAAATGAGTGACATGAAAACCGTCCAAAAACTACAAAAAGAAAAAATATTTAATGAAAACTTAATTTTACAGTGACAAACCAAAAAAATGGCCAAAAAATGGCCAAATTTTGCAAAATGGCCAAATGTGTTTTTTCATGGCCAGCCCAGTTCAAAAATGGCCAAATTTTTCGAAATTGGCCATGAAATGGCCAATCTGGCAAGCCTGTAAATGCACCTTTTGTAATTTCACTCTTTGGATGACCCACTGCCTTGGCTGTCCGGGGCCGTCGCCTCGTTCATCCCCTCTCTGCACATTCATGGTAACAACATTATGAAAGGTTTATCGCTGCTCTAAAAGCATGCGCAGTATAGCACCCTGCAATCCTTGCATGCACTGTGAACGCTGGCTTCCCGTCCCATTGTGACGTAACTATAAAATGATAAAGTCGGAAAGTTCGCAACCCAGGTATTCTAAAAGCATTGAGATGCAGCCGTGAGTCAAACCACAAGCGGGCGCTTATTGCTGGAGACAGAAAGTCCGCCTTGAAACTTAACTAAGGTTCATAATTGCTCGTTTTGCGAACCTTGGTGATCTTGATGAGATTTTGCAATGACTTTCGACATTTCGTTAATTGTAATTATTAGCATCCGCTGACATTTGACATTTCGTAATTAGCACGTGACATTCCGACTTCAATTTGGCTCCCCGGGGGCAAATGTCCCCCCTTGCTCCCCCGTCGTTACGCCACTGCTGGTAAAGTAAACAATCAGTACGAAACAAGGGCACACATAGTGACATACCTTATTTGTTGTGCAAGACCTCTTTGCAACATTCAACGTATTGCCATCTTTAGCTTGTTATCAACGTAAGGTGGACTTGTCCAACCCATGCTTCTTGCATGTTTTTCTAATGGAAAAGTTGTGTACCACAAAATCTTTCACAGCAGCATTGATGGCATTCTGAGTAAATAAATCACAGGCAGTTTTTATTTGCTTGAAAGTTGGCATTATCTTAAAGGGCCTGCAAAAATGTTGGAGGCGTAGTTTCATGATATCTTGCCATAACAGTTTGAAACAACTTCCTAGCAGATTTGCTGTAATAACCATGCATGTTTCTTAGCACAAAATAATAACTGCAGGAGCGGCAGGCTTGAACATATAGCCTTATCTAAAACTGTTTGAAGTGTCTTGGGTAATGAAAAAAAACTTTAATTGGTGACTGATCCCGGGTCCGATGAGACGGTCGTGTCTCATTGGTCCCAGTGACCATGACTGTTACAAGACTGCCTGTATCTCTTAAAGCACGGACGAATAAGCATTCTGCAAATGTTAGCTAGCAACCCAAGCCCAATAACCTGCCTTATCGTATTCCCGTTTTTAAATAAACTGTCTGAAGTGCAGTTTGTTCCCACCTTAAAATATTTACTTCAGGGTGCACAAAATGCAACGCTCGCTTTTTCTCATTGCAATAGTTCTACTTTCACAGCAAGAGCAAACGTGCTAGTCACGTTGATTGTCGTAGCCTCAAAGCAGAAAGCTTATCGTCACAAGGTTTCGAGAAGTGTCAATGTCTCATGGGTCCCTTTGTCTCATAGGCCCCACACTTCCCCTACTGGCATCTGCACCCGTGAGCAACAAATCTGATCAAATCTTTTTGCTCAAAGTGGTGGGTGAGTGCACTACCATCTTCTTTAACTTGTGATCATACCTATGACTGGTAACCTCGAGCTCACCAGCCCTGTTCAAGTCCTGAAAACTACCAAACATCTTGAATCTAGCGACTGCCTGATGGATTGCAGTCTTGCTGAACTTCAGTTTTTCGGATAATTGCCTTTCAGAATAGGCCTACCTCTCTTCATGCAATGTAGCAATTTTTGACCTCTCTACAACTGAAAAACTCTTTTTAGTCCAAGTTTTCAGCAGAAAAACATTCAATAATTTTGATTATTTTTTGTTTCCAAAACAACCAGATCGTTGAAAACCTCATTCTTAAATTTTGTAATAGAAGCATCAGTTATGTAGCAATGTTCTTCCAACATAAAAAGCAATGTGACGGAACAAATAAGACAATTTTCCTGACTTGTAAAAGTCCAAATTTCAAGCAGGTGGTCTTCAACTTTTGAGCGCGACTGTATGTCCAACACAGTTTTCTTGGGGTGGCGAAGGGCCCTGCGCCTCTGGGGGTCCAGCGCCATGGTGTTTGAGGAGGTTGTTCATTTTTCCAGATATTCCTTGAGCTCGAGAATTCAGTAGAAACCACTTATAAATCTCATTGTTAGCAAACAATTATCTCGTTTGGACGAACCATGAATTTCCTCTATCGAACATTATCAAACGTGCTCAATTCTTATGCTATGCAGGGCGTTATATATGCGCTCCACCATGTCCTACTCTTTATGGATGGAGCTTGGTTGTTACTAATGCCGGTTAAGACTGCCTTAGACCTACAGTTATTGCAAAGTATGTAGTGATTCAACTTGCAATGAGCAGGTCAAGACAAGTGTCTATCGTTTTAACTTTGACAGCAGTTCTGCCAACGTAACATTGTTCAGTTCTCGTATGATCTATCTGTTTTGCAAAGTTTTTGTTTGGCTGCGGCAGAGTTGTAAGTCGGCCCGGGTTCGGGATTAAGTTTGTCAAATGTTTCTGGCGATGTCGGGCCTGCATACAAAATTTATTTGCAACGACGGACACTTTTGTCGCCAGTTACTGTTGAAGGAGCCGAATTGATTAAATCTTTATTAAAAATGATTGATTGTGGATTATTTAGTGATGTTTGTTTTGCTACGCTACCGATGCCCCGCAGTTGCGCAAATCTTGACTCACTCGGTAAACTTGGCTTTCGAGCCTAAACCGGGCTTTAAACATAAATGTCTGGTTCATGATTTCGGGCTCCGGTCGGGTTCAGGCTTGAAATGAAGCCCGTTTACAACCCTGGGTTGCGGGTCATCTGCATTTTGACAAAGGCTTGCAGTTTGCTTCGTGGCAGATTTTAACATAGATTATGTATTTTAATATTTTGTCAAAAAAATGAACTCTACAACATTGAAGCAAGTGACAAACGATGAGGGATTAAACCAGTAGAAGCCAAAAATCTCATGAAAACCAGAGCGAAATTCGGTGAAGTGTTCGCACTTAAAATTTCTTTCCTTTGTCCACAAAAGTGTTCCGTGTTATTTGGTTATTTATCGGTCGTGCAAGTACTTTTGTCAGTTGCTACCCCACCAAGTTTTATTGTTTTGCATATTTGCGAGCGTAAGTAGGTAGATATAAACACTACTTCAAAGTCCAGTAGGACACTTAAAGCTGCCCTGCAGCTTAAGACAAAAATGTGAATGTCATCCAGCACACTCGTTCCAGTTTATCATAATATTGGGCGGCTATAGACTTCTATTTCATTAATCAATCGTGCGCATTATATATTGCGTTTGATAAGTGTTTCTACATCTGTGAGGTGGTAGTTGTAAAATCTTTGCACACTGCATTTCTAATTCAAACAGTTTGCATTCCAAGTTCATGCATTAAAAATTTGGGCTTTTGGAGAACTTTGGGCGGGTTCCTCTCTTTGTGAAATCTGGTTCGTTTCATGCATTGCGTCATAAATCAGATAGCTGATTGTACGTCCAAAAGTTACCAAGTAATCACTTCATTTTACCAGTTTTCTCCAAGTCATTTGCTCTTCGAAGGAAAGCATCGTTTTAACAAGAGTGAAGTAACTGCGTTGTAAGTTCGCTTGTCAGTTCGGTTTGACTGACGTAACTTTTCCCTTGCATTCTCCGCTCGAATCTCCATTGTACAATATTCGACTTAATGACGAGTGGTACTAGTAACGGTACACTGTATAATGCCCATCATAGTAGCATGCTATTTGTCATAAACATAGACGTAAATAGATATGAGCTATGCCCACATTTTTTCAAATAAAAGAAACTGTTGTGCTATCATGAACATTCAGATCAACTCCAATAAACTGCGGTCTTTTTGATATTCATCATGGGCGCAATTTGTTGTAAAGTGTGGGGGGACAGCTTGATATAAAACCAATATAGTCATCAGTAGGCCTACTGTGCGGAAATGAAACTATGTAAATACAGATTCCCAATCTAGTGTTTAGAGATGTTTTTAAAGTAACACTAATCATGCTTTGCTTTATCCCTACAAATGATTTAGAGATTAATAAACTTAATTTTGTTGTTGGGCATGGTACTGTAGTTCAGCATGGTTACACCACTATCAATCTATTATACAAACAAGCAAAGCAATATAGTGGAACACATCAATAAGGTTTTATCAGAGCTGTCAGTTGGAGTGCACAAAACGTTGAATCGCATTGGTCGCACGTGCATATCACTCTTAAGTAGAACACATCGATTTTAATGCATTTTATAAGAAGTGTGGGTTGCAGCGCGATTTGATGTCTTGTTTAAGTTGCTTAACCTTAAAAAGACGATAAATTGCAAGGTACGATATATATATTGCAAGGTATGGTAGCTAAATACTTTTCTTGCACATTTCTGCTCTTTAAAATGCTTCAAATCTTTGGCTACTGAGCATCATACATGCAGCCCCACTCCTAGTCAAATTTCCATTGATATCTTCTTACAGTAGCAAAAAATGTTGGCCAAAACTGACGTAGTTCACAAAATGATTTAGGCTACAATTTATTTTAACTGCTGATGAGTGGAGGATGTATCCTTTCAATCTCCCCTTGTCAGCCCCTGCATGCTGTTGGTACCCTTTCGATTGTCCAAATATCTTTTGTCCAATACCTTTCCCAACATCAATCAAACTCCCAAGCAGAATATCCAAGCCAACTAGAGAAGATTTCAAGATATGATATCCAAAAGAAAACGAGCCAGATGTCTTTCTGAATACATAAACATACCCACATACTAATCTAGCTTACAATGTCATTTCTGCATACCTAATCATCTGGTGACCAGGCCTCTAACTAAGGGGAGGGCTTCAGTCTCTGGAAAAACTTTCTCNCCCCTGAAAAAATGTCTTGGACATATTGCATGCATAACCATTGTTTTCGTTGTTANATGCTGTGTAACGCATTGTTACATGCTATCAACGTAAAATTTGGGCCTCCCTTAGACAACTGTTCGTCCCCGCTGGTGTTCCAAGCTGGTTACGGGTCTGCTGGTGACTGTTGCCTTGTGACTTCTGTCAGTTATGCCACTCATTTTTGTCTTTTCACAATAAAATTTTTCAGGTTTAACATCAAATTTTAATAGGCGAAATTAATGTCAAAAGTTTTATTCTAAAGTTATACATGCATAACGACAAGAAAATATATTTGAGATTAAACAGAAATCAAAATGAACAACCGTGAATTGGCAAATGGTACCACGTTTCACCTGAAATAACGCGAAAAGAATGTCCAGCAAAACTAAGTGTTACGTCGGCTCATATGTGGCGGAACCTGGAGGGCCGTATGGGTCTAGCCTTCCCCACTTTTTTTCTTGAAGGGCCTGGCCCTCCCACTTTTAAATTTCGAATTTTGCTTAAATAAGTTTAAGTAACACAATTCGTAATGGGTCTATTGCTAAAGTAAATTGTTTTTATGAAAGACTAAGAACAACTAGTAGTTACAATTATGTGCTCAACACAGTGTAGTGTATGATAGATAGGGTGTTGTTTATAGGGGTCGTTAGGGCTTATCAAATTTTGAATAAAATTGCTTAAACATGCTGACCAAAGTTAATGACGTCATAGTTCAGTGCTTGTGGAGTCACAGGTGCCAGTTCAAATCACAAAATTAATCTAAATTTTATGACGTGCACTTGTTCCCCACACTTAGAAAAGAGTTCCGCCACCCATGCGTAGGTTACCTGTAAAGCAAATGTTTCGCACTTGGATGAAAACATTGCTGCATTGTGGGTACAAATATCTTTTGAATTTGTTGGTCACCCTTGTCGTGACATACAAGAAAAAAGGCTAAATGTATAAGCTATATTTAATATCTCGTCAATTCATTACGTTATGAGTTATAGGACAATATACAACAAAGTCAATACTTCTCTAAAGTTTTGATTGAAAGCCTATTTACTAATGGTTGCAGACAGTCTTTTGCAAAACTACCCATCTTAAAACCAAGTCTCCACAATAGCGCTGCTGTTTGTTTTCGGCTAAACCTTGGCAGAGGTTTGTTTGAAAATGTAACTTTCTGACATTATGAACTTGCATCTTTAAATTTTGCGCTGTTTGTTTCTGAATACGTGACAACCAACGTTACAGTAAAGTCAATTAGCCAACGTTTTTGCACAAAACCAATCACGGCTGTACTGTGGTCTCCTACGTGTGCAGCCGTTAAACTTCACTCTTGCAAGACAGTGTCATTTCTTACAGTAAACCACACTAGATAAATGCCATACAGACGCAGTTAACAATTTTTTGCTATCTCTAGAAACTTGCAAAATGCTAAAGATCATTTTTGAAGTAAAAATTTACAAAAATATCAGAGTCAGTGACACCACACCGAACTCTGTTTCAACATCAAGATAGCTATGTGTAACATCTAACATGAAAAACTCTTTAAACAAAACGTGAAAATCGTCACATTTTGTTTTGAAACCACTCGAAATACAAAACCTACGAGAAAAAGTGGGGGGGACATGGCGTATTATATCCCCCGCGTCTAAAATAGTGGGGGGACACGTCCCCCGTTTCCCCCACCAAATTGTACCCATGATATTCATATAATTATTTTGCTAAAACATCTTCATTGAAAAGGTCATACCACGTTTGACTGAGCACAATGACGTCATAACATCAGTGCTCAGGGGGCCCCGCGCCGAGGTTTTGCATTGGGCCCCGCACTTGCTAGGGCCGGCCAGAACTGTCGCCAGGAAGTCTTCACTAGGGGTGCTTTACGTTTGTGCGAGGAGGCTTGATATTGAAAATTTGATATAATCTCCATTGGTTTAGAGTGTGTCATATTTCGATTTGGGGGGGCTTGGTACCTTGTTTGGGTAGGCTAAGCCCACCAGAACCCCACCGTGGTGATGGGACTGGGGCCGGGCCTGGCTGCAGGCTGTGATGAAGTCCGACGTGAAATGCTCATAGCCTTGAATCGATAAGTTCTTTGGCTGACTCGTGCGTATCAGGTGGCCCAGTGTTCTGGAAGAGCACCGAAAGGTTGGAAAACTGGCTGATCATCCCCATGCACAAAGAGAGAGACTGGAGTGAATAGACCAAATACCGGGAAATTTCTCTCCTTAGCCTCCTTGGAAAGGAAATGCCTAATGCTTTGAGAAAAGTTCCCGCAAAATAATTAAACCAAAGCTGAATGAAATCCATTGTAGTTTTCGTCCCGGCCGTAGCACTACAGACCAAATTTTCACCCTGCACCAAACTTTCGAGAAATCTTGGGAGTATGCCAAAGACGTCTACGTATGTTTGCTCGGTTTTGTCGAACTTGAGAAAGCATATGACAGGGTTTCTCGTGACAAGCATTGTGGAGTGCTGCGGGACTACGGTGTTGACGGCCGCCTGTTACTGGCTGTCAAGTCACTGTATTCCTGCTCAAAAGTTTGTGTCTGTGTAGTGGAAGCATGGATGGCGGAACCTTTTTCAAAGAGGGCACAAGTGCACGTCAAAAACTATAGAAAATTTTTTGGTTTGAATTGGCAACTGTGACGTCACAAGCATTGAAATATGACGTCATTACCTAAACACTATATGAAAGTCTAAATTACACTATTTTAGACAAAATTACACCACTATGAAAACGTATCGGTGAAACAGCTGAAATTCAAACAGGCTGTTACAGGGGCGAACCAGGTCAAGAGCATCACTTGGGCTCATCATACGATCTATTCTGACTGAATAAAACCATTCGACGCTTGCCTCACTGAAATTTCCATTTGCTTTCATTCTGGTTGGCAGTATCGTTGCTCTGTGACGTTAGTTACGTAATAATAAGAGGTTCTCATGAAAACTTCTCCACTGTTGAGTAAACAACGCAGGGGCGGATCCAGCCCGTAAATTTAGGGGGGCGATTTCAGTAATATTTGACAGTCAAGTCTCAGTTGGCAGTCAAGTGTCTTTCCGAATTGTACAAAATCGTGGTTAAAAAAGTTACTTACGTAGGTTTCAGGGGGGGCGATCGCCCCCCCTGGACCCGCCTCTGAAACAACGTCACAGAACATCGATAACGCAACTCAATCCTCTGCTCACTGGCAATGTGCCCTCTAAGCTGCGCGCCTGCCCGGCCGCGCAGCTGCTAAGATCCCTCTGCGCAGTTGCAACAATGCTTAGCGCAGTCTCCACTACTTGCTAACCGCCCGCTGTAATAGATTTAATAACTTCTGCTCAGTAAAATTGTGCTTCAGCGCACCAGCTTGTTTTTCAGCGAAGCATTATTAAAAATTGGAGGGAATATTGCTCACTGGGCTCATCCATATTAACCCGAGTTGCTGGACAATTTATCGTTCGTTTGAAATTATTCTCGAAATGGGAACTGTTCACTGGATTGGACTTCAAATTCAATGTTCTATACAAATCCATTGTTTCAAATAACATTTAGTCCGATACGAATTATGTTTTAAAAATTACTTAATTGTATAGGGCAGCTCGGGCTCTGATGGATGAGCCCGAGTGAAACGCGAGCGAACGAAGTCGAGAGAACGCCTGTTGCGAACGATATTGCTTACTTCAGGTCACATGCAGCATGAACGCGAAAGGCCAGACATGGAACGAAAATATATGAACAATGACCAGGTCCAAAGGAAAGAGCCCGAGTCAACAACTTCGTGAAGTGGGACCGTGGCCGGTGGCACAAATATACAAAACAAGCAAGCTCGCGTTCTCCGATATAAATCATAACCGAAGACTCGAGCTAAGTCCAAGGAGCCCGTGTGCCGAAGTCGCCACTTGGCTGTTAAAACACCAAGAACACAGATTGAAAAACAGGCAAAAATTGCACAGCATTGATACCTGTCTTAAACACATTCACAATCACAACTTTTCCACATCTTGAACACAAAAGCAGTTTGTTTAAGGCGTTTAGGGACCCGATTCGGGTCCCTAGAATCAGAAGAAATTATCATCGGGTCCCTAGAATCAGAGAAAATCGGGTCCCTAGAAGCAGAGAAATCGGGTCCCTACAGGTCCATACTGGGTACCTAACATTTTCCTTAATGAAAGCCCTGCAGAAGTATCATGACTGGATACTCATTTTACAACTGCATTAAATACCGGAATGCAAAGACAAGACAAAGCATATGCATTTTGGAGCATAAAACTGGGATAGACTTAACAGTTTCATCAACACTAAAAAAGCCTTCAAAAAACTATACATTTTTTATTTCGAGACGTTTCGGATTATTCTTAAATCCATCTTCAGTCAAAAAATAAAGCAACACTTGGCAATGCCAGCAATTCAAAACCATAAGGCTTTGTGACGCAAGAAGAGACAATGCTGTGACGCAAAA
>JGI24022J15233_10004186_pt1 | contig 14774 bp, 5 predicted proteins | sample Ectturendosymbi2_FD_15233 | JGI IMG/M metagenome (IMG submission 15233) | reverse complement strand
CCCCCTGGAAAAAATTTTGGGAAAATCACCTATTAGACCCCCCCTGGAAAAAGTCCTTCCGATACCCATGACTGCACATGGTGTTTTACTTGTGATAGTAGTTGCATAACATTGTGATTGTTACATCACAAAGTGTTCGTGAGCTACCACAAAAACGGATTAGTCATAGTCACTAATCCAGGGGCTGATCCAGGGGGGGGATATCCCCCCCTAAAACATACGAAAGTAACTTTATTCAACATGGTTTTGTACAATTCGGAAAACAGCATTCGCTATCACAGGCGTATCTATGCAAAATAGTGCTCATGGCAAAATTTAAATGTGCGCCCTTTCTCAGAATGTAAGTATTAGATATAGGTACAATTTTTACGAAAGATAAACCATGAAGAAAATAAATGTTTTGAAACGGAAAATATTCGTTTTTATTTTTGCTTGAAACTTTTCAGCAAATAAAATCTAAATGGTCCATAAACGACCATAACATACTTCTAAATTCATTTATTTGTAGTATGAAGAATATAAAACCATTCACATAATAACATACACATAGGCCTATACAGTGTTGGCTGACAAAATTGTATACCTTACAAACAATCAAACAACATATTGCAACTGTAAACGACAATTTCTTTAAATGTACTTTGTAGTTATGGCAAGCGAGCGTTCCTGTTCTTTCAGCGTCTGACCGTCGTGTTGCATCACAATACCACAATTTTGTCATAATGCTTGATGGTGCTGGTGCCATACGCCCGACTTAATGCTTAGATAGGCTATGGGCGCTGTGTTGGCGCAGCTTAAAGCAAATGGTTGAATGGGGCGCAAAAATAGAGGTTTAAGTAAGTGTAAATCACAAAATTTAATTTTTGCCAAGCATTTTTGTGCCCCTTTCAAATCGGCACCCCCCATGGCACGAGCCATTCATTGGTTGCTTGCCTTCTCTCAATCCAGAGGCGCTCCTCTCNCTCTAAAGTTGTACACTCCTATAGTTCTCTTTGGGACAATTTGCCTTTCGTTACTCTTTCACACAGGTATGCTCTCATTGGTTGATTTTGGTCACGTCATTAGTTATCTTTAAAGCTTGCTCTTGTACTTTTTAATCGAAATATTGGGTATTTATCTTTATGTTACTTTTTAATTTATAAGTTATATCGATAAGTAAAGAGTTTTCTTTATGAGAATATTATGCTGGTTACTTCCATTCCTAACAGCGGTGTTCAACATATACAAATAACACATATATAATTTAAATAAACTTTAACTCTACAATATCCAGTCCGGAGTGAGACATAGTCTCAATCTTCAATTTGTTCTATCGTTATCCGTTTGTTGGAAAGTCCATTGTTCATCAATTGTGAAGTCTTAGTTTCCCAGTATTCGTTCCAGTCACTACTGTTTATCGAAATCAGTGACAAACTTCTCGGTCGCTTTCTTGACTTATTTTTGAGGTCATTAATATCACTTATCAGGTGGATTCCTGAGTCAGACGAAGTCTCATGTTGAGGTTGCGAGGCGAACTCAGCAATGTTTAGCACAGAATATTCGACATAGCAGTGCAAGTGTGCGATTGCATCTAGTGGTGCTAAGGTGTCTCTAGTGAATAATAACACCAGGTCATATTTAACGATATTCAGTCCCGTCGCCACGGGGGGCTTTGGTGGGCTTAGTCCCCCAAAACAAAGCTCCAAGACCCCTAAATTAACATATGAAACACTGTAAATCAGTGGAGTTTTTGTCAATTTTTAAAATGTCAAGCAAGCCTGCACAAACGTAAAGCCCCTATTGAAGACTTTCTGGCGACGGTTCTGACGATTTTCACAAGCCTATTTGATAAGGTTAATCATAGTAAATTAATCGTGATTACAACGGAAAGTCATCATGCAGGAGAGACATTTATTTTGACCCCCCTATTTGTTTCCTTGGTCCCGCAATGCCCCCCCTGCTTTTTTCATTCTTGAATCGCCACTGCTCAGAGCATGGCATAAATACCATTATGACAACTGGTCCAAGAAACCCACTGAACATAATGAGGTTTTCGTGTTCTGTGCCAAGTCGGCCTGAGTTTTATTGATTAACTACAAAGTTCTTTCAAGTTCATCATTCTTGTGGTTGCACCTTTCTGTTTGAATCATCGTTTTTTGTTGTTTTTTTTGTTATGGTGGTTTGTTGTTGGCGCTTTATAACTACAATGGTCTTGTAGAGCGACGACTGAGTTTGTACAATTTATAGTTTCATTTCACTCGGTATTTGTTTGTGTTCTGGGTGTGTTCCCTGCAGATCTTCCACACACCGTGCGCCTGGTAAGAAGGCTACAGTACCAATTTACAAGGTCTTGGTAAGACTCTCGAACTCTCGACCTACCAGCACCGAAGCGGACGCACTTACCACTAGACTGTACCGCGGGCTGATCCATTGTTTTTTGTTTGTTATGGTGGTGTGTTGTTGGCACTTTATAACTACTAAGGTCTTGTAGCGCCACGACTGAGTTTGTGCCATTTCTGTTTCATTTCTCTCCGATTGATTTCGTGTTCTGAGTGTGTTCCCTGCAGCTCTTCCGCATACCGTGCGCCTGGTAAGAAGGCTGCAGTACCAATTTACAAATCCATTGTTTTTAACACAGTTCTCTTGCAATCATTTGCCTCAACGCAATTTTAATTTGTCAAAAACAGAGCACTGAGCGCTCCAAGCGTTCACACGTTCCACACATTTTCTCGGATGTTTGCGCAGTATGCTCCAAAGGGCAAATCGTGAACGAAGGGCTCATTTCATAAAGCCACGCTCTCTATTGTAATCAATTACACAATGGAGCCAATTCTTCCAACAACTTTTGCTTATTACTTGTCACATGAGCTGCCAGCTTACGACGCTTCAATTTTCCATAAATCTTCAAATCGAACTTGTCTGCTGAGTGGATTACAAAATCTACCTGGTTTCTTTTAGCATTTACGTTTTCCTGTACTTTTACTAGAGGATTCCAACAGGCTACTAGCAAGTGAAAAATTAGGGAAGCTGTTGTGGTAGCATCACGATAAATTACATGCTTTTTCTGGCCGCCAAAATAGTGATTGGTGCGTATATATGTTGCACCCACTAACATTCATTGAAAATTACCAGGATAACTCTCATGCAATCCGTTTATTGCACTAATTGGTGTGTGAGCAGTAGTTACGGCATCTACATCGTGTTCTCCATAAGCTCAGTGGTCATATCAAGATCAGAACTCCATCTAAATAACACCCAAAATATTTTTTTTTAGTTCTACAACTGTAGGCCGTAAACTGCGTGCAAACAGCACAGAATATACTAGTATTCAAAACGTTCAGCAGAATTTAGTTTCACTGTATCACACTTTAGCAGTAGCTGGACAACACGAGTTTAAGTGATGTAGGCTAAACATCCAATCTTATGAAAAATTTTCAATATACTTTTTACTTGATTAAGATTGCAGCAATTGTTACTTGTTAGTTGTGTTCAAGATAGCAGTTAAACAGTCTTTGGTTGAAAGTTGCTAAGAAAACTTTTGTTTATGAGCCTCTTTGCCACCAACCTTCACTATATAGCTCTTAACATGAACTGCGACAGCGCTTAAGTGGCCCTTGAAGAACAATCAATCGATTTTTCGCAAATGTTACAGTTTGGCAAATCATAATGAGTTTGGCAGTAAATCGGTAAGTGTGTGTGTATTAGTTTGAAAGGTTCAGGAAGTTGGCAACGTTTCAAAGTTCTCCTATAGCGCGCACACAATATGTCATTTATAACGTACATGATGTGATTTCGCACGTCTTTTGCAAATCCACTTTTCGACATTTTTCATTTCAAGAAAACGTATTTGAGAAAGAACCTTTTATTTTCAAACAGCAAGGAAGGAACAACAAACGAGAGAGTACCAGTTAATTTTATCAATAGAAAAGGTGACTTTTGCTGAAGTAATACTCAGAACCAAACCTTTATCACAAAATTTTGACTCATTTTTTAAAACACAGAACACTTGCTACGTTTTTCAAGTCCTTACTGGTCTTAAGAAGCACGTAGCTGCGACTGGTACTTGAAAGACTTGATGATCAAAGAAATACCAAGAAAAAACTTGGAACCAGCCAAGCATGGCGGCACAAAAAGCTCTTTTCGATACCGAACAATCGTCTTCGGCCATTCCCAAAGATGTCAAACACTCTAGCAACTGGTAAGCAAATTGTTTTCAATTACGTTTTGCTCTTAATTGCTTTCTCAAGGACTTAAAGAACCCTGGAAACTTGCGTTTCCCAACAGTAGGTGCAATGTCATCTCTGAAATAAAAACCTCAGAAGGCTGAACGCCTCAATAATTAAGAGTTTCGAGTTGGCAGCAGCAATCAGTTGCTGCAAAAGTAAAGTTTTTAGAAGTGTAGAATTTTTTACATGTCAATGCAATTTAACGGCTGCAGGGATTTGACGAGGAAAGTCTTACATGGTAAAGGACGTTAGGCTGTTAAGCTACGGTATCGGAGAAAGCTTCACCAGAGGAATATCATTAGTTAAAAAACTAACCCTAGTTCAGATTCACTAACGCTGACGCCCTAAAATTTTCTTACAAGAAGTTATGGAATGTTAAATTGATATTTGGCAGTTATACTGCATGCAAACGTTTTTTTGAAGCTGCACATGAACCAGTGCTTTACAAAAACCAAATAAACTTTTTATTTTAAAGTCTGAACGAGTAAATGAATAATGGTATTTGTTGACAGCGGATTCAGAACAAACATTTCGACAATGTCAAAAACTTGCCTTTTTGGCTTCANTGAAAGCAGACATTCAAGCACAATATTAGAAATTTTGCTTACNCATTTGANAGATTAGGTTAGATACGCGAAATTTGTGACTGAATTTTNCTTAAACAATTTTTTTCGCGTTAAATTCNCACAGGCCATAGGTTCCCAACNTTTTTTTAAGCTGGNACCCCTTTCATAAAAATAAAGTGGGATTCGCACCCTCTCATTAAAAAAAGCGTATAATTCACAAAAACAATTCGATTGTGCATCATCTTTATTGTTTAGATTACTACTCGTAATACTTACGCCTACTGACAAAACAGGAGAAAAAACTCAGTCATGCTGCACTTCCATGCCTGACTGTTCATTAGAAACAAACCTAGTGACCGTTTTCTTACGGCCTCTCTTATCAGCTTATGCCTTGGCACACAATTACTCAAAGCCACGCCCAAATGATTTGAGAGGTTCAAATGGTTTTGATACATGTTTTTCACATGAAGTAAGTAGAAAAATCCAGATTCGCACAGATATATTTTTGCAAAGGGGACTAGAATAGACAGAGCTTGTGTACTCAATTTCCGGTAACTTTGCTTGGTTGAGCACCAGAAACTTTCGAGATCTGTAGCATCAAACAACAATCTTGTGCCATAATTACGCCATAAATATTTAAACCTCACAATGCGTTTGTAATCGTATCACCGGCCATCTTCAACGTGGTAACCGCAGCGTGAAGCAAAAATAGCAATGCACGCATTCAGCAATCTAAATTTTTTAATTAGAAACGTTAGCTGGAATAAGTAGGCTGGATAATGTTCTTTTGAGTAACAGCACCTGCTAGGTTCTATGCATCTTGGTTATTTCGAAAAAAAGTATATCCAAGACCATACAAACATTCGAAAATCGCAATTGGGACCCCCAAAAATCTTGTTTCGGACCACCAGGGTCCAGGAATCTCCATTTGGGAACCGTTGCCATAGGCGTAGCTAGGTAGGGTACAAGGGGGCTATGTCCCCCAAACTTTCTAGAATTTCTTGTCATTTTGTGCTTCGAGAGGCGGTTTCCCAAACAAAATATTGTTGTTCGCTTAAAATCAAAATATTTGCCCCTCAAAATTTTGGGCTGGCTACGCAACTGTCCACAGTTCCATGAGGGGCAATTTGAGCAACTTGTGTTCTTGATCTGTTTGAGAAAGCTGTTTACATGATCATCGTGACACGCGCGTTTAACCCCGGCTTGTGTGTGCTGTGGACTTGGTTTTAATTAATCTAGATTTGAATTATTTGTGCTGTTAATGAAACCGTTGAGCACGCTATAGGTCGTATTTTTAAGCTAGCTGTGGCCACGACACATTACTAAGTTTATGATAATCAACTGCAAAAATTTTTAGAATATATATGTAAGAAAGAAGTGAGTAGTGACAATATTTTGAAACGATTATAATAATTTTATTCATATTTTTTGAAATACAAGGCTAGGTATGAAATCAACAAAATAACCTTGTAGTATAAAAATAATACAACGGTCTGAAACTGCTAGTCCAATGTTGATTAAGATGTCTACTAAGCAAGCTATCGTAATACGAACCAGCCAAGAGGAGATCTAAAATATAAAATAATACTTTGCTAACTGTTTTTTAGATTTTAAAACGACGCCGAAATTACAGCTGGCTTAACAACGAGCTTTCATCAGGGTAAAAGGCAGCTGCATAGACAGTGTCTCTGAAAGCAGTAACACAATATAAAAAATATTTTTTATGAAGTCGATTTATAAAAATATTTTTTATGAAGTTGATTTATAAAAAAAACAATAAAAAACAAATAATTCTAACCGTAAAATGCAATTAAAAACGAAGCAGGTAAAAGCGAACAAAAATCAACTAACCAAACACGTCGCAGGAATGGACCACAACATTTAAGATAACTACATAGTGAAGCCGCGGTGCTACATCGACCAACTCATAAACTATTCGCATCCAAACGCTGCTTAAAAAAACATTTGGAAATATGTTTCAAGATTTTTTCCTCAAGAACATTAGATAAAGTATTTCTGAAAAGCGATTCAGTGAAATGCCTTTTTCAAACATTTCTATCAAACGCGACAATTTCTCTTAAAGTAATCTATTTGCACTGTAGATATTTACCATAAGTTAAGTATTAGCTCTAATGGTACACCTGACAACATGCAGTCGCTTGTACTACAGCAACTTTGAAAATATGTACAAAGGATTGCAGCAACAGCCTACCTTTGTTTACACTGAATGCAGTGACGCCACTGAAGTCTTTTTTACGCAACAAGAGAATAACTGTCGCGATGCCAACCAAAGTTCGTCGTCAGAGAGACATCGGTTTCGTTTCGTGATGCAAGAAGAATATGACATTGCTCCTGTAACTCCACCCTCCTTAATCAACAGCGCTACTTCTATAATCAGAAAGAGCGCTGCCTCTCCAGAAAGTCGCGACAATCTTTGTGATGTCACAAGCGACATTGACAGCACCACGAGACCGGTGGTGCAGTTATCTGTCATCTCGAAAAAGAATGTTCCTTCTAAGGACTCGGAAGGCAGGTCGAGCGAAGAAGCTCGCAGAAGTCGCCTTGACACGATACCGGAATCGTTGGTGCTGACGCAAAGAACGCCAAGGAAATCGACGGATTTAGAGTTTTTGGAATTTGCTAAAGACTTTGCCAAACAGTTCCGTCAGCGCCCAAACGAGAGTTTGTTAAATCCGGTGCAGTACGATGACTATCTTCAAAAAGTAGCATCGCGCGATCGCTTACACGGGAATAGCTATTTCTATTCTAAATCGAATTCACGTAAGTCGCGTGTTTCTCTTCGCAGCGTGTCGCTGGTTCCTTCTTCAGAGGAAAAACTTGCCGAGGAAGGTCACGTGGTTGGAGATCTAGTTTCGTTTGCGGCAAATACGATGAGGTATGAAGTGTTTCAAGATAAAGAAAAAATATTTTGACATTGTTTCACGCAACCGCTCCAAATTTTCTGCAAAGCTTACTTTTTTATCGATTGTCGAAAAAATGTAGCTTATAGTGTCTTCTCGAGGTAAAATCGGAGCTAAANTGGGAAGTTTGCCAAAATAAAGCCTATAACACAAAGCTAAACCTTCCCAGAATCATCATGAGCCTATAAAATACCNATTGGATTTACACTAGACCTTTAATGTCAGACTCGTATAAAGGCTTGTCTGTCACGGAAGCTAAAGAGGAATAAGAATTAATGATCTTTGTGTTTTGATCATGGACTTTAAGCAAATGGAAGTGTTCAAATAGCATAGAAATACAATTCATACAACTTATATATGTGCTCATTCGAGGAGCGAAAAAACGATGCTGCTTGCGTACTTAATCAGGTCTTTTTTTAGATATGACGTATGAAATTTTCCGTAGGTTTAAATTAACATGATGCGCCCCCCACACAAAAATCACAAATAAGTCCTTGTTTGCCGATAAGTGTCGCAAAGGTAACATTATAATTTTGCAAACACAAACCAAAAAGTAGAATCTTCAATTTCCTCCTTGCTGACGGGTGCTGTTTTTCCTCGCTTGAACCTCATGTCCTGCTGTCAACATTCTTGTTCCGACTTGCTTTTGCAGATACTTCGATAATCCAGACCTGAGTGACATCATCATCGTTGTTGGGGAAACCCGCTTTTACTGCCACAAATTTGCCCTGGCTTGCCAAAGCGACGTTTTCCGTGACATGTTATTAAGCGGAGAACGAAGTACTAATTGCCCTGGATTTCAAAAGGTTTGCTGGGTAACCCCGAATATACTATAAAAAAAGCTTTGTAAAATTGACGGGCACAGCTCTTTGCATGAAGCTGAAAAGCTCCCGTGCGAAATACAATTTAGCGAAATTATAAGCAGGTTGGACAATGCACTTTTGTTTGTTTTGCACTCAAGATTTCAAACGATTTTATTGTCTTACGAGTGTATCAAACTAGCTGTTTACCGTATGAACCGCTACGTTGCTAGATATGGATTTCACGAAGTACACACACAAAGCAATACTCTGTACGCAATAACAGCTGACTGGGTGAAACCATCGAACTTTTCAAAAGTATTTCGATAAACGTCTGCAAAATCTTCCAAAAATAATGATCACAAATGTCCTCATAAAAGAAACTTTCAAAACTGGCAAACCAACCATTAAGCGCATTTATCGGTTTTCCTTGGGTGGAGACAGCGAAATGGGACGTAGAGCTTATCACCGCATGAAATTTTATTTTGCGTGAATTGTTTAAGCTTATTCAAAATCAAATAACTTTTTCATTTTTTCAGAAAAATGTGAGCTGCATATTGTTAGACAACTTATTTCAACTTAAAACTGCGTACAAGGTAATATTAGTTGAGGCAAATTCCCGCTGCTTTACTTTTAACAATCACTCTTTTGATTTGAACAGTGATATCCTAGGACGATGCTTCAGTTAAAAGTTTGGATGGAATATGTTCTTAAAGCGCATGTGATTAAAATACTTTTAAGAACATTACTTTCAAACACGCACACTGCTGTTCCGAAACAACTTTTTTACCTGTGAAGATGGTTATCATGTAAAAATTTGTTTTTTTGTTCAAACAATCTAACAAATACAGTCTCTGCAACAAATGCGAAAGATTTGTAATGTTCTTTGCCACCACTATGCACTGCTATCTGTGCGTCATTGCATAAACACACTAAAAAGGAGATAAGCAGGAACACCGGTAAGACGTAGTTTCATTCGATCATCAATGGAAAGATACGTTTAGTGCGCGAGTGCAACTAACGTCCTATTCTCTAACTTTTGGTTGAGGATCCTCAGGTCTTTCGTAGCTTCACAAGGATCCTCAGGTCTTTTGTAGCTTCACATAAAATACTTCTAAGGACTTTTTCAATCTGCTCCAGATTTTTTGCCTAAATCTTTTTCATTGTTTACCTTTTCTGTTGGGATGTTCCATGGGCAACAACTTTCATACTTCATACATCACAAGTTTTCGCTGAATTCTACATCCACACTGCAAAATAATGGTCACGCTACTAGTTAAATAAAGTTGTAAAACAAGGAAACTGCATCTGAAACAGTCTGATGATCCAAAGTTTTTTGCAAACATTAAGTATCTTTTTTTTTGGAAAACCGACTGGAGGTATCCAAACTACAGAAAAACACCAAGGTTTTATACTGTTTGTCGCACTAAGATTGCATGGATTCAAGCAAATGCACTGAAGATTCTAGTCCAAGTAAGATTATTTTTTAAACCCTTGGCTTATTCATTCAAGTAGTAGTCGTTTGTGTAACCAAACAACCTATTTGCAGGAACTCATTCTGGAGGAGTCGAAGGAATGCGAAAAAGTATTTGCGATTTTCCTCCGTTTCTTCTACTGCGGTAAAATATCGTTCAGATCGGAGACGGCACTTCCGTTGCTGGTTCTTTCTGCCAAATACAGAGTCGAATCTCTCCGTTCCGCGTGCGATGCCTTCATCACTGGAATGATCGAAGATGGAGACATGAGAAATTCAGTAAAATGGCTGCGATACGCTGCCAAGTACCGGCTGCACGTAAGCAAAACACATATGAAATTTGTTTGCACAAAAACAACATTTCAGCATAGAGTAAGCAGCGTGCTTTTAGGCAGTTATAAACCAAACGTGAAGGCGCATGCTGATACAATTAAACTTTGCGTAATCATTTTGTTTCTATATTCTTGAACAAAAACAGCCTGCAAAACTCTGCTCGAAGACAAATAGATGTGAAACTTAACGAGTTTATTTGACTGTTGACATTCGAATGGGCATCTGTTGCGCATTATACATAAAACGTTTCGAAGAAAATGTGATATAACTTGTGTTTGATGTAAAATATGTGCAGACCTGAATTTTCTGCCTAAAGTGAAGTAAATTTCGGCTTCAAAAATAAATTGCAGAGCGAAAAGAACTTTCTATAGCAGTGCTGGAAATAATTATTAAGATTTGCAACGGACACGCATTGCCATTAATTTTACTCTGTATACATTTAAGTTGTTCACACTAACCTCAAAAACCCTTTTTGATGTTTCACTTCAGCTACCATGTTCGTATCGTAGAAAATGGTAAATAATTGTGTTTTTCTAAAGACTTTCTCAACGAATTAAACTCACCTTTACAACACACCTTTCCACAAATATTAGAAAAACTGTGCAAGGTCGCTTAGACGATTTGAGGTCAGAAACAATTTTCCAACGTTTGTGAGAGAGTGGCGCGTTTTCGTTTATCTTATTCAAGATGAGCCTGATTTTCAGGATCTAACCGGAAAATGCGTTGATGGAGCTATTGCGGACAACATCGAAGAACTGGTTGACTCAAGCGATTGGTTAAGCCTTCCAGCAGACTGCGTTGAGGCTATACTCAAAAGCTCGAGTTTGTTGGTTCCTGACGAGTTCTATTTATTTGAAGCTCTGCAGCGGTGGTTCATGTCGAGAAGAAAGGCTGGCCCCGATGACCAAGTCATGGACGAACTTAGAAAGGTTTTAATAGAAACGTACCTTTTTTGTAAAGATGCCTGTGGCGGCCCGGTACTGTCAGATAAAACGAAAAGTTGAAAAACAATTTGCAACTCAAATTTGTTTCTCAGAAAATGAAAGACAGCACTTTTTCGTATGCTTTTTTCAAGAAAACAATCAAATGTTCCGAATTCACAACAAACAAAAGTGAGAAATGTGCCACACTAACATCTTTATTTTTAAATTTATTCGCTTATGAAAGCAACCTACCTTTCTTTGTTGACACTTAACATTAAACTGTAGGTTTATTTCATCCAAGATTTTGAAAACAACAAAAAGTTGATCACAGATTTGAAATCAAACAATATTTAATTAATTTTCGAAGTTGGATAAATGCAGTATGTTTGGTCTGTTGTTCCCTTTCACCCTACGCGTTGAAGCTCAGAAACAGTTTGGCTTTACCAAGTCTAACGAACAACAGATATAAAATTGCTGGGATACAGATCAGAGCTCCTTACTTCACTCTACCTACTTATCATTACTTGTTTGATACTTGCCATTTTGGTCTTAGATCACTTCTTAGACCGTCTTGGCGTACTTGTTCACGTACGCAATCTTGCCTAATTTAGCTTAAACACCTACGCTTGCCCCCGACACATTGACACATTGGTCAGCAAAGCTTCCTTATCATGGGTCTAATGAACATGATTGCTTTTCGTGAGCGACGTACGTTCTATGGGAAACAGAAATGAGATTGTCGGTCCGATGGTAAATATAAATGAACTAACGTGCGGACCTCTTTTCCACCTACCGGTATTCAGCATTCTCAAAAGAAATACATGCAGCGACCTTCTGTTGCCAACAAATATGTTGCTTTTGCATTTGTGAAAATTCCTGTGTTCATTTTCGAGAGTGCAAGGTTTTTTCGTTGTTTGATTGTTTTGATTGGCAATGATTTGTTTTTTACTAAAAAGGTTTATTTTCTAAAACAGCTCATTTTTTGTCTTTTTGTAATAATAATCTTGAATGAAAAAATTTGTACTATAAATGTTTTCTTCACAAAATCCAAACTTCGTTGTGTCGTGCAATTGAAACTTCTTTATGAGAAAGCGTCTCTCTTTATTTTTCATTCAAAACTACAGGAAAATCATATCCACTTTTATTAAGCCAAGAACAATGATTTCACCAAAGTTTGGCGCGCATTCGCTCTCATCAGGCATTAATTCATACAACGTAAACATTACGTAATGATTTATCTAAAGCGACACAACACAAAAGGTTAAATACATCATAACTTATAGAAAAGCATGACCGTCTGTTTTGTTTTTCATTTCCTGTGGCAGTAGGTCTCTCTCCCATCGAAGCCCATTGGATAAAGTTCAGTTTGACTGCATTCCGTTCTTTGTATGCTAAACTGTGCTTGGCTTAAATTTGGACCTGTGTTTTCATATCGATGTGATTACCCTTCTTTGATCAATAGTTATGCAAGGATCGCCAAGAAAAATCTGTCTTTTTTCTATTTGGCCCGAGTTGCGTCTTCGCGAGCCACACTTGTAAGCTTGCGTTTTATTGCCAATAAAGAATTGAAAGCTTAAGTCTATATTTTCATTTTTAGCTAACAATCCCGTTTTGAAAGTTTCGTTTGGCCATTGCAACCTTCATTTTTAAAGCTTCGCATCGGCTCACTGTATTCGTCTTTGAAGGATCTCGTGCAGCGTTGCCAATAAATCTTTGACCCTAATCCGTATTTCAACATTGCCTTAGAGACGTTGATTTTCCCCGAAAACTTTCCATCTCCTTAAATACCAAAATTATGGGCATTCTCCTTCTTGGCATTTGCATCATACTAATTCAGTTGCTTTGTAGCGGCTAACTTAAACTTGTCAAAATCTTGTTCAAATTTTCATACAGTGAGGTACACATTAAGTGTCAACACAAGTAAACAAAACCATCTTATTCATGGTTTACAAGTTGGAGTAAAGCACATAACGTTTTAGGCAACAAAGGTAACAACATGATTGCTTCGTGTCAGGCACTGCAACACATCCGCTTCTCCCAAATGCGAGGAACACAATTGCTTGCTGTGGAAGAGTCACCGATCGGACTTCACTACAGATCAATCATCAGAACGTATCTGGGCGATGCTTACAGGTGAGTTTTTGGTTTGAGTGGTCCACGTTTTATTTGTATTTGATAAAAAAAAAACTTTTTTAAAACAATACACTTTTCTCAACTTTTGCAATCAAGCTGCAAAAGTTGATAGTGGAAATGATTTGTTATTTTACCATTTCGGCCCTGGACTAAAGTTTTCTTTGTCAATAATAAACACAATACACATCCACTTAAAAATGTGTTTCGTGTGACTTTGAGTAAGTTTTGCTTTTGTGCAGATTTGTTTCGGGAAAATGAAAAGTTAATACATGTAAAAAGTCAGGTTTGGTTTTTATCACTACTTAGCATCTACTGTATAGGTTGTGAAACGATTACTATAAAAACATTGCGGCAGTTTAGATCGCTATAAAAATTGTGTGTTACAACGCTGGAGTCAACAAAAACAACTGAGCCGCTTTCAAGGTTCTTTAACGAATTATAGCTCTGTCATAACAAAACTTTGCAACATCAAACAAGATATTTTGCAATGTCAGAAAAGGCAGGACTAAAATTTGGAAAATCAATTTTGAATAGGCGTTTGATGGTACAGAACTTGAAGATGGCGTGAAGGAAGAGATTCATCCCAAAGCTTTTCGTCTGAAACTCTTCAAGGGACATCGTCAGAATGGAGTAGAGATGCAACCGAACTGGTTCATCAACAGAAAAGCAGAGTTCTCATTGGTTGAAACAGTAGCCAATAAGAAAGGGTTTAGGAGATCGGAATCGNAGAGTTCTCATTGGTTGAAACAAATAGCNAATGGAAAGAGTTTAAGAGGTTTAGGAGATCTTCGAGGAGTAAACGAATTCTTTTTGTTTGCAGAGAAGGGGATTCAGAGATTTGATGAAAGTTGCTTCTGAGTGGCTCTGGCGATCAAAACTACTTTCCAATTTTAATTGCATAAAATAAGAAGGACATGCCTATTTCAAGAAAGAGGTTAAGGTTGGTTGCAGAAATTTCGCATGCAATGAATTTGGCAAGTAAGAAAATATTACATCAGCTTGGAATCGGGTCTTTACAAAATTGATTTTGGCGTGAAGGAAGAGATTCATCCCAAAGCTTTTCGTCTGAAACTCTTCAAGGGACATCGTCAGAATGCAGTAGAGATGCAACCGAACTGGTTTATAAACAGAAAAGCAGAGTTCTCATTAGTTGAAACAGTAGCCAATAAGAAAGGGTTTAGGAGATCGGAATCGAAGAGTTCTCATTGGTTGAAACAATTAGCTAATGGAAAGAGTTTAAGAGGTTTAGGAGATCTTCGAGGAGTAAACGAATTCTTTTTGTTTGCAGAGAAGGGGATTCAGAGATTTGATGAAAGTTGCTTCTAGGGCGGAGAGATGAAACGGAGTGCGAGCTCGAGCGAGAACAGAGAACTTGTCTTGATTGTAATGTGAGGCGCATTGGGCGTTGTCAAGAAGATG
>JGI24022J15233_10004182_pt1 | contig 14778 bp, 7 predicted proteins | sample Ectturendosymbi2_FD_15233 | JGI IMG/M metagenome (IMG submission 15233) | reverse complement strand
CATTGGGAGCATTTATTATCATTAACCCGCTTGGCTGTCTTTCGGCTGAAAAATGATTTACTAGTCTTTTCACTGGAAAGGTGCAGACTTTGCTGATGTAGAAAGCAAAAGACTTTGGCTGGGCAGAATGAGAAACAGGGCGCAGGAGAAGCGGTAAGGCAAGGGGGGTGGGCAGCAAAAAAGTTGAGGGCAATGGAAACGTATAAAACAACAAAACATATCGTTACCAGTTGTGCTTCTTTCTGTTCAGTAACAATCTTGACCTCAAAAATAATAACAGAAATGATAGAAAACCATTCTGAACTTTCTGGGTGGGCGAATAACTGCAACAGATTTGTTTCAAGAAGACCCTGATCTACCATGAAATTTCCTACGATACTGTTACGAAAAGACACCTCCGCTCCCGTTTCGCCACTTTCGTAAGGGCAGGGGCGGCTATGCCCCTTTCATTCCCCAGCTGCCCGGCGTCCCTGGTATGAAACCACTTACGCAGGTGTAACGTTTGGCGTTTTGAAAGAAAATTGTGGCTTTAAGAGCTTGCCGAGTACTGAATGGTTAGATCATCTCCAAAATGATCGATTAGTGTAGGACGATCCGTCCAGACCTGTCTAGTGGATAACAGGCATAGGTGTACTGGAGTGCATATTTTTGGGGATGCAAAAATTTTTGCCCAAATTTGATCTTGTTTTTCCCAAATAACTTATAAACAGCAAGCCTTAATGTTAACACTAAAATGCACCATTGTAAAGAAATCAAGGTTTTTGCATGCCTAATTAGGCCTACCAATTTCCGGGGTCAAAGCCATACAACCTCAACTACTCTGCATAGATACATGAGAACAATGGTAGTATTTACTGTGTTGAAAAATGTTAGCTAATTACAATAAAATCACCCCAGAAATTGCTGATCATGCCACCACGCGTGTAAGGTGTTGCTCAGAATCTTCATTTTCAAGTTTTTATATACGTTCTAAACTTATTCTTCCAACACGATCATCCTAGTAGCTAAGATCTGTTCTCTCGCATAGATGTGTGCAAATATGTGTTGGCCACAATGGCAATCAATCTAGAAAAGGAGTGAAATATCGGGATACGATCTAAAGTATTACACTGCTGCAAATAGGTCAAGCCTCAAGTAAGTAGAGGGAAAAGAGGCAATTTAATACATAGCATATAGCTTAACCTTCCACATTGGGCAATCTTCATTGCAATGTGTTGTACTTAAAATACTGTACTACAACTTACTGAAAAGTTTACAGCTTCTAAAGTCACATCATGAAAAACAAAAAAAAATTCACTCCAGTTTGGACAGTTAAAATGTGCATTAAACACAGCATGCTAAAAAAAATAGCAATATGGGACTGATACACGCAAATACTGCAGCTTTTTTCGATCAACTACCAAGGAATGTGTAGAAATGCACATTTACAATGATAAATGACTTATAACCTCAACAAGAATATTTTATAGAAATAGCAGTGCTTCACTGGACTTCATTAGAGTTCGTGAACTATGCAGGGCAATAAACAGTACAGCTGCTACTGTTCACGAAAACTTCACTTCGCTGCATTAAAGTGAAACAATAGAATTTTGCAGAATGCAGCATATACAATTCACTGCATGAAACAAAGGGTAAATATGAAAACCTAAACAGTATGAAATCACAGTTACATTACCACCACGCAACATATTACAGCTGCAGTTACGTAGTTAATTCTATTCATGAATGCTTCATGGAAANAGATTTGCACTTGCAAATCTTACAACGTCAAGCAACTTTGAAACACGAAAACTTCACAGTATNATATNANAGCTGCCCCACATTACTACCGCAAAACATTTTGCAGCTACAGCTACANTTTAGTTGTNCACTTTACAGCATCAACAATTTGAGGTACAAAAATTAGGGTTAGTTGGAACNGTGGGTTACCATCACATGTTCCAGATTTTAAAATGTTTCTAACTCTACCCAAATTTGAAGAAGTTGTTTCAGTTGGTCCAANTTTGATTTCGGCTGTTATAATCTGCTCAAATATTTACAATATGTGCAAATCTGAATGACACTTTTCAAATTTTCCCAGATNGNTNGNTACCCAAGTTTTAATGAAGCTCTTTCAATTACCCAAAAATGATCAAGACTGTTGGAATTTGCCCAAATGTTTCTAAGTATATGCAATTTCAAATGTAGTGGTTGTATATTATTCAAATTGGAATAAACCTGTTTGAAGTTACCTAAAATTGAACGAAGATCTTCCACTTGGCCCGAAGTTGAATAGAGCTAAGTGTTTCCAGTTTTCCAGACTTCACCCAAGTGTTTCCAGTTTATCTAAATCTTTTTGCTTTCACCCAAGTTTGATTGAAGCTTTTCTCATTTGCCCAAATTTAATTGATGTTGTTGTACTTTACCCAAATGCTCCTATTTTACACAAATGTTTCTAATTTTACCTAAAACGTTATTAAAGTTTTTTAGCTTGCCTAAATTTGATGAAGGTTGTTGGAATTGCCACATGATTCTAGTTCACTCAAGAGCAGTGTCTACTTTGCCATCTGGGGCAAAAAAGAATGGCAAAATAGTCTCCGTTTTGGCTGTTATTTTGCCGTTGATTTGGTTATTATTTTGCCTTAGTTTGGAAAATAGACACTACCTCACTTACATGTGGATTTAGCTGTATACTTTGCTCAAATTTTAAAAATTTTTGCCCAAATAATGGCCAATTTTTCAGCGTTGGGGATGCGACCGCAACCCTTGCATCCCCATGCCGTACACCTATGATAACAGTTTTAACATTTTGATGAAAGCTTTCTTTCACTTCAACTGTAGCTACTGTTTTTCACTGTGTAGGCAAATCTGCGCTAGCAGACAAAATTTCTGATAGTTTCATTTCTGCTGTTTGTTTTCACGTTTTTGGTCGTGTAGTTATTTGGGTCAAAATCTTCTTAAATGTTTGTCCAAAGATTGCTTCACGTTTAAAGTTGTTCTTTATTTGAAGGTACGTTGCCACATTTTATAATTGAATTTGAGTCGAGATGAAGACATGAAAAGAACTTTTTGATGTCAATGAAGTCAGGGTTTTTGAAGAAGTCTGAGAGTAATTTTAGGGCTTGGAATGGCTTAAAACTATGCACAAACTATCCATTTCGATGTGAAATGTCTGCAGTTTCTGACCTGATGTCTGTTTAGAGCAACTGCTGTAAGTTTACTTGTTTTGTCAGCTCTTTCAGTAATGTTTTTCTGTGTTGAGCTTGCCTTTCTTTTTTCTTCACCTCTCTTGCGGTGCCAAGCAACTTTTCAGCACAATTGGGTTGGTGCAACTATGGGCAGATGAAATGAAAGACATTTTCCATCAAACGATAAATATCGGCAAAATATACGACGGCGAACACAAGAACGTTTTTCGTAGGAATAACTTATGTTAACTCTACTTTTTCCCAAAACAATTGTGTGGCAATAAAGCATCTTAAATATTTCATAAGACGGACTAACCAGTGGGTTCATCAAGATGGTGACATGTCCATATATCGCAATGCTTCAGATATTACTTACCACTATCAATGGAGAAAGACCATCATCAATAAGCGTAAGCCACAATTACACAAAACGTGTTCATTGTGTCTATCTATGTATACAATTGTCATTCAACACCAAATTTCATTTATGTCTGATTGCGCACAAACAGCACCGACTTTTGGTTACCATTAAAGTCATGTTTTTCATATATTTCTGCAAAAATTCCTGAAAACCGAAGTGCATGCTTTTAAACTAAATATTTTGAAATAAACCTTCAGATGACATCTACAAGTATCGAAATTGGACAAGCAATTAAAATGACTGAGTTCTATTCTAAAAGTTCTGCTGCTTATTTCAGGAAGCAACACTGTTCGTAATCCGGGCGAACATTCATTACAGTCCTAGTCTGAACTACCGTGAATCTGTTTCGAGAAATTGCAAGTCAGACTTGGTATGGAATAACAATAAAATAATGTATCTTGTTTTTTTACCCTTCGGTGGTTTGTGCTTTTTCCGTTTTATTGTGTTTCTATTATTTCATGGCTTGAAACAGAAAATTGCTTGAATAAACTCACCTGTTTTCGTTTTATCACGTTTTCAGCATTTTATCTTGTAAAGGTACGGTTTGACTATTACAATGAAGGACATATTTCTTTATATGCAATGAATTTTTTGAAAGAAATTGTGAGAATACTTGATGTCCCAACAAGTAACGTGCAAGAACCTATGATAAGTCGAAAGAAACAATTTCCGCGTACGTAACTGACAATTATAATCTCAAAAAACGGAAATTGACAATTACAAACAAAAACAAATCGATTTTGTTTATTTTATCGCAAATTTTGTACAAACAACTATACACGATTGAATGGATCACAAAGTGTTTAAAATATTGAAGATAATGACACAAGCAAAGCTCATATTTCAAACCTTCAAACACGCTTTGTGCATTCTACACAAAAACATGAAAATGGGACATGGGTTTGAAGCGATTCCTACCAATTTTGGTTCAGTTTCTTGGAGTGAATGATCGGGCGACCACAAGTTTTGCCACCAACGTTGCGACTTGGAAGGAGAACAAGCATTTGTGTCAAAACAATGCCCATATTTCGATCTATCATGATATTTCATATCGTGGCATTAGCTGTGGCATAACTAGAGCTTGTGGTGTAACTAGAGCCAGAGGAAACTTAACTGCATTGGACCGACTGGACACTGTAAGGGACCCACTAGACAACATTCCGAGGAAAGTGAGAAATGGTAGTGAATCCGGATGTGGATGGCTATCCTAAAACCCTAAATCACCGGAAAATACTCCTAAAAACGCAAAAAAACAGCAACCCACGGAAGCCAAAAGAATACTAAAGCCGAAATATAAGTTAAGTGGGTGTCCGGTTTTCACATTTAGCTTGCCACGGGGTGGGGACGGTTCGCATCCCTGCTCCTCCGTGAGTTAACAACTGGACGTTAGGATACCGTATAAGCAAACCTTTCTGGAGTTAAAGCACGAGGTAAGTCGAATGCGCATGTTGGTTACTGCAGCATCTTGTCACACAAGGTTCCATACTAACACGAAAACTACTCAGCTAATAAATAAACTTTAAGCAATCGTAATTGACTGAAATCTTGTGCTTTTCACATAACGTTTATTAACATCAAAATTCGCTTACGAAGTGCTAACATTTTTTCTTGAATCTGTTTATAATGCAACCTTCAGGCAAAAACAAGGTGCAAACAAAGTTACCACAACTACAGTAATTTTGACCTAGCGCAGATTTTATTTCAAGTTTGATTAAAATCGAAAATTCCCTTTATTATGAAAATTCTTTGGATAAAATGTTTATTTGTCTGACAAAAACAAATGCGAAACCTCAGCAGCAACTTTGCCCTTTATGTCGAGGAGGAAACCTCCCACAATCGAATTAAAGTTATTCTAAAACGAAATTATTCTTGATGTGTGACGCAAACAAATCCTTTTTTCTACCTTAGTGAGTCAACAGAGCCAAAAGTGTTGTCACTACAATGAACAAGGCTTGAAGAGGAAGTAAAGAGCGGGAAGCACTGTTGCAACCAAGAGCTGGCCTCGTAACTTGGCGTGAATTCAAAGGTTGAGTTGGTCGATAATTGTTGCCGATCAATTTTTGTGACGAATTCTCCACTTTCTTTTCATACAGTGACGTCTGCAGCACCAATTTCTGTCAAAAAAATTATTTAAGTTATAAAATTAACGATCATGGACAGCTTTTAATATTCGAAGCTCAGGTACATACTGTCATAAACTAAGATCTGATTAAAACGTTTGGATGTTTTTCTAGCAATGCGTACGTTCACGTTTTTGAAAAAAGAGATGCAAAAATCTACATATTGCGGAGAAGGCAACAGATGACACATTTGAATGGTTTGTTTTCACAAAATAAAATACCAACAAGCCTTTAATACTTTGCATACATGTGCAGTACTAAATTGGCTTAATTCAATAGTAAAAATGCCTATTTTCGAATCGGATTTTTGTAAAATACAGCAACTCAAGCCTTATTGTAATTTCTGTACTTTCCCACAGGGCCAGGATCACGGAACGTTCGATTAGGCCTATGGGAGGTTCAGGTTGTTGGTTCACCCTCAAAAACTTGCTTTCGATGTTTTTCAACTAGCGGATTTTCGCGTTCACAAAACGACAAATGTCCTATTTGAGTCAGTTCACATTAAGCGGACACGCAAGTCATAACCCCACTATCCAAAACGAAATGTTGATATTAATCGACCAGCCTTAGCCTATTTGTTGCTGATGGGACCACTATTCTTTACGGTTTCGTTTCGAGCAAGTTGTAAACGTTTGTTGCGGCAACATTACCCTTCGACAGCCCTGTCAAGGCTTGACAAGCAGTGTCTCCAAGTGCGTAGACTTCAAAAACTTTTCCAAATACGTGAGCGAATTACTTTGGCAATAATCAAATGTACAGCAGTGTTCTTTACAATGAATTTAGCTATGAAGTCAACGACATATTCAAGTGAATCAAACGTTTTTATAGTTATTTGTAGCGCTTTTGTGGGTCATCTTACTTTTGTTCCCGGCATTCGTATAATTAGGAAGGAGGAAATCTGGAACAGATACGATGCTATGTACAGTGACGTACTTGTTGAAAATTGTCCGTTTTGGAACAGGTCATAATGCTTTTTGCTTTGCAATTGCAAAGCGCGTATAGTTACGTACGTCGACTGATTTCAACATCTCGGAATGAGACTTCGAAATCATTGTGGTTCAGAGTTCAAACGTTGCTTGTGAGCATAGCTCTTTACCGCGTGGTCGCCCAAGTGTGAAGAGCTCGCTACTGCAATAGGTGCGATTTTTTTGGAAATGCTTTGCATTGCTGTCTAGCGATTGCAAGACAGGGAAGGTTGTTTGCAAACCAATATACGTAAATAAATGCAGACATGATGATAAAGTTTATTTATCTAATGCCAGTGTGTGCTGCTTTTATTATATAAAAAATGCTTGCATTGAAGCGGTTACTTTTTAAGATGGCGACGATAAGCTGAGAAGCTTGCTATAGTGGTACCAGTTTTTGCAAATGGTTCGACATGTTTCCAACTGATGGTAAAGCAAGAAAGCTTGTTCATAACACAATTTATAAGTGATTGCGGGTATGATAAATAAAGCATTCATCATTTTTACCACCTGTGGTTCTTGGAAAGTGTATAAATGAAAAGTGTTTGTTTTCATAACTCTAACTTGTTTGCACTTCAATTCCAACGCGTTTCAGGCCACAAGAATAAATACAAAATATCACGAAGCCTGCTCTGCTGTAGGCTGACCTACGCATTGCACTGCTTTCACAACCATCATACCAAGTCGAAACATTTGAAAAAAGTCACTCAAAATTGTGAAGAAGTGCGTAAATACAACAAGATTGTTAGATATGCTTGTTTGCACTTCAATCCCAACGCCTTTTAGGCAACAAGCATCAGTAGAACAAATTGCGGAGCATACTCTCTGCGCCTATCGCATTACACTGCGTTCACAAGCCTCATGAACAGTCGAAAATTTTGTATAAAACTTAAAATANGTGGATGTAAAAACAAATTTATTTTTTAACTCTTGCTTTTTGAACTTCAATTCCAAAGCGTTTTTGATTCTTCTTCTTCTTCTTTCTTTTGAGCGAGTTCTTCTAACCACTGCTTGGCCGCACTAGATCTCTGGGCAGGTGTTGAGCAGTCATTCGTTTGTCTCATCGTCCAGAACCGTCAGGCCGTGCAGTCCATGGGGAGGTCAATGGATTGGACATTGAAGGACAACATGGTCAACGGTTTGTTCTTCTGCGCCGCACTCACAGGCCGCAGAGAAGGCCATACCCCATTTGTACAAACATGAGCGGAAACGCCCGACACCGGTGCATAGGCGATTAAGTCGGACTCAGACTCTTCTTAGGCGGTTCACTCCGGGGGTGTGAGTGCCGGTGTCGGGGATGAAAATGCGGAGTCTCGTAGAGTTGACCGACCACTCCGCATTTCACTGGTGATCCGCCCAATGCCTCGCACGTATGTTGTCACTGTCATTCCAGTGGTGATCCGCCCAATGCGCCGCACGTATGTTGTTATGGTCAGTTTTAGATTACATGCATAAACGCATATTCTCTGCTGTAGCCCCTTCGTTGAGAAAGCACTCAGTGTCGCCTACTGGTGATGATAACTAATATATTCTCTGCTGTACACACCCCATGTGCCTGCTCAAAACTGAACAAAATTGGACAAAAATAGAAAGCAAGTGTGCCAATAGAAATTTTTCTTAGTCGTCCTTGTTTAAACTTCAATTCTAACGTGTTATAGGCGACAAGTGAAAACACGCAAAATCCGCGAGTCGTTGGGACAAAACACCCAGGAGCGAAAGTATGCTCGGTTGGCTTCATTCATTAAACATTTCTAATGGATTGAACATTTCGTGCAAGGAAGTGTAGTGCACAAAGCCAAGGTTTGGGACTGCGCAATCTTTTTGAAATTCCACATAGAGCGAAATCAATAGGAAGGTATACGGTGAGTTCAGCTGAAAGCAGTTGCCTGTCATCAATAAATGAAGGCATATAGAGCAAATTGATGTTTATGAAACTCAAGAATACATTAAACCTGGGACAAGCAAAATGCAATGAAAACTTGTTATGACAACAGACTACCGCTTCGCTTGTAAACTACCCTAAAGTCAATAAAACTGAAATATTTTTCAAAAAATGACTTAAGGTTTTGGGAGTCAACAGAGCGGAGCAGTTAAGCAAGAAACACTGACCTGTGCAGGAGAAATCCTGATTGGATCGGCAAAGACAGTCCATACAACGCTTTCAGAACAAGGTGGTGTTGTAAGGGACCCGCTGAAACAAAATTGACTTGTTAAGTTAGGATGGAGTATGCGTTCTTGATGCAAGGTTGGCTGGATTTGTTTGGTTCATTCAAACGTGCTGTCAAACACGCACTGCACCCAATTAACATTCTAAATGTAAAGTGGTTTGCCTGTTGCGAAAGGTTTGATATCTGAAGGAATGATCCCCTGTTACATAGGTGTGTGGCCTCATCATAATATTCATAATAATCAGTAAGTTTGAATACTATACTGATGCAGATCTTCGCAAAATCTGTTTGAAATTGTTTTTTTTTCATTTACATAAAAAAGCATGGGGCGGTTTGCGATCGCCGAAATATTCTGTACCTGTAGCGGTAGTACATCGATAAGTCGTGAGGTAGCAGGACTTCAAGCGAAAACCTGGTGTCATAAACTTGACTGTCGCCGCCGAAAGTAACATTATTGATCATTGGTTCCAACAATCGACCGAACTCCAAATTGTCTTCTGCAGCGTCCGCCTGAAATGAACAGGGTATTGATATTTCGAATAAAGCTTATTAGTTAATCTTCCAGAAAGTTTTTAATGCAAATAAACGTATTTTTTAACTGATTAAAGATCACAAGTTGGTGCTTTTTTGTAAACTATGACAATACTCCTCTTTGTTTTGATCACAGCAATAGCTGAAGATAATAACTGCAAAATGAAGCGTGAAACTGGTCATTACTCGAGAAAACTNTTGTGCTTACGTGTTTCAGCACTTATTCTAGCACAAGCAGCAATTTCCGCATGGCTGATGGCAGATTTCCTTTGAAATGACTTTGGCCAAATTTTTCTTGCTTTTGTCGCTAATTTGTAGTGCACTTTTTACGAAACTGTGTATATAGAAGACTCCTTGGAGATGGAAAATACCCTCCAACTAATATTTGTTATGCTGCATGTTTCTAAACTAAATTTCAGATTTGAGCACGATAACAATCCGAGGCCTTTCGAAACGCTACTACAATCGATAGAACAGGCCTACCCTGTAGCCAGCAATTTTCAGCAATTTTACAGCTGTGCGTAGGCGTATGAAAAAATCACAAGAAGAGCATTGCCATATGAAACCACTACAAAAAGAAACTTGATATCTCATAGATATATTCATCAAACTTGAGAAATATGCAGCCACTAAAATAAACCACTAAAGTAAAAAGATCTAATTTTTTTCACGCTTCTGCTTTGACCGTCGAGTGCGCCAAGACATTGTTTGTGAAATTTTCGATTTGTCTACGAATAATTTTTGCGGTCGTAACCCGCAGGCAACTTAAAATTATGTGAAGTGTTTATAATCTGTGCTTGAACGAAGGCATAATTGACATAAAACTTTCTGAACACGTGAATTTATTCATTGATCATAAGTTTACTTCCTAGCAAATAAAAAAGATTCGGTTGCAACATTCGTTTAGACAAAAACCATACTATGAGTCGAAAGCCAGGTCAACATGGCCACGCGTTGTTTTCCAAGCATTGTTTATGATAAAATGGTTCATAAAAGATGTGGATAGTTTTTGGGGTTTAGAAACATGATGGAACATAAACAAATCCCTTTAACTTGACATGCAGTTACATGTAACAAACATTTTGCATACTTGCTGTACGTAATGNTTGCCGTNAAAGATTCTTATGTCCTCGTGATAATTGTGCGGCGTATGCATTTGCTTGGCACACGTTTACGAAACATCTATCACTTCCTAATATTTAACTCTTCACGTTCATACTTCAAGATATTTTAAGTATCATCATGAATTTGGAGTTAGCGTGTAGTTAAAGTTAAAGGATCGCTGCCACATACACAAAGTTGATTTGCACCAAAATGCTTCATCACCTATGCAGTTTTCTGTAATCAAGAACGACATAAAATTGTGGTCAGTGGTGTAACTGACTGGGCGACAGGGGGGCGTGCTGCCCCCCTGGCAAGCTAAATGTAAAAACTGGGCCCCTTTAGTTGACAATTTGATATTTAGTATTCTCTTCATTTTCATTCGGTTGTTGTTTTTCATGTGTTTTTTGGGGTGTTTTCGTTTTTTTAGCGAGTATATACATTAACAACATCGGGATTCACTATCATTCTGAACTTTTTTTCTGTTTGTTGGCTAGTGCCCATCCTGTGGTGGCCAGTGGACCCCCTCCAGCTGAGGTTTGCCCACCTGGCTGAAACCTCCAGTTATTGCACTGAGCACGGTGCTGTTGTTCTCTTGGTATGTTCGAATTTCAACAAAACTTTCCACAAGCAATGGCTCTTTGGAACGAAATTCTCTGATACCACTGCTATCGGTAGTTCCACGGATTTTCTGGGGAGACTTGACGATTCGCCACACCTAGAATCCTTTCATCGTTCAATATAGTTGAAACATCATTCGTGTTGAAGACAAGGCGTGTTGCAAGCGTCCACTGTATTTTTGTACGTTCTTAGCTTCTGCGTTTCGCGTACTAGCACGTTTCGCGTTTAACTTTTCACCCTAGCAATAATGCTTCACCACTACAACTGCCTCCTGTTCATCATAATCCCTCCTGTGACAAGTGTACACATGATGCTGAAGCCAAGGACGGGAATGCGAAATTAGAGTTCAGTCGACAAGACGTAGCCAAGGAAATGATGAGCGTCATCTTGACATTTCGATAAGGTAAAGAAAAAATGTAAGCCGCTTTTGGTTGTATAGTAAGCCGCACTAAATGATGAAAAAAGACGTTATAAGACGCGGCTTACAATTAAATAAATACGGTATACGTTGGTGCTTTGTCAGGCAACATACGTGTTTATGCAAATTCGGATGAATTTAATGGTAGCCTAATAGTGATGGGCAGCATTTGGCTGGGTAAAAAGATACGTAAAAACTAAAACTTATTAACCCTGTGTTTCAGCAAACATGCCTTTGGAAAATCACCATCATGCATTCGTCGTCTTTGCAACTAAGCAGTAGGTGTGTCCTTTCAAGGAATGTGTATTTAAACTCTTCAAATGCAACTTCACAGGTCATCAAAGACAATCATTAAACCAACTTTAGAATGGTGTGTGCTTTGAATTCCTTTTGAGTAAGCATGTGCAATGTGCTTGCTTGGTAACACTTCTTGTTCCCGATGAAACCTTTAGATTTAAGAGGTCGTACATGTTGTTGCACAAAAGTTAACGAAAACTGTATGCAAATTTTCAGCTATAACACTATTATTATAGAATAAAAGATCTTGACTGTGACTAACATTTTTGAAAGTTTGCATCATTCAAACCTACAGAAAATAGCCCTATTTTGATAATCAGCAAAAGCAGACATTAAATTTGTTCCGGCTTGAAACTTCTGACTTAAGATAAAAACACAGTGACACATAAAAATGGATTGCATTGTTTATATAAACTCCAAACTTCTTCTGAACATGAAGGCAGGTTGGATACGAACCGTTACGAAAAAGCCAAGCACAGCTAAGCCTGCATCTTCGTCAATAGCTTCGCTTATGTTTGCGTACTGCGTGTCGTAGTGAACAATGTGCAATTCAGCGAAGTATTGAACTCCATTCAGGGTGTGTTCTGAACCACCGTTGCTCCCGTTTCTGGCCCAGTGCAAGTGGAATTGAACGGCCTGCAACAAAAACAAAATCAACTGCTGCTGCAATTGGAACTTCATGCGTATGCTTATTTGACGTCATTCAACAATACAGTAACAATATTAAAACATGTATGAATGCCATCTTGGCACAGACCAATCGATAATTTTCTACAGGCTTGGTTCAGTTTGCAATGAATGTCATTAGGTATCTTTCTGCCGCAAATACTGCCACTATGCCCCTGTATCAGATGAATTATCTTAAATGCCCCGAGGTTGTACAACAATCGAATTATGAGGGGGTGGTTGTTCCGCGTAACTTTATGACGTTCTTTAAAAGTTGTAAAGATTGTTATTAATATTGTCGCAGTTATAAACAGCAAACACAATTTATAACCAAGCGTGTCTATACAACACTCACGCCCAGCACGTTCTTCAACATTTTGTTCGAATGGAGACAAACATCGCTTATCACTTGTCCTGCACCCGAGGTTCACAAAAGTAAGAAAGGAAATACTCAAACAAAAATATCATCAACTTTGTCTTGTGAAAGCTTTTGTCAAGATCGCCTTGTGACGTCACCCAACCAAGGATGATTTCAACCATGTTTTTATGAAATTCCAGGTGCTGAAATAGACAGTTGGTGATTGACGTGCGTCCAGTTAAACAAAAGTTATGTTTTAATGCAAACGGTAGAAAACACAGAAGCAGTAGCTGACAAACGGCTAGGTCTTGTCAATTTTATTATTTTGTCTATTAATAAGACGCCCAAATTTTTCTTCCTCAACTGTATTATCTCAGGATCTGGGCAACGTGGATCTTGATTAAAAGTTGAAGAAAAATCTATTGCAAGAGTATCCGAAGTTGAAACTGAAAAAATTGAGTGAAGAAGTGGCTATGCAGCCCCTGTGTCCCACACTGTTCTTTGGAATCAAGTTTGAGGAGAAATCCTGCGCCCGATTAGCGAGGGAAGGAATGGTAACGTTTTCTCGTTGCATTAAAGTCCTTGCTGCCTCGTGCTGTCTTGTGTACATTGACTAATTGGTAGAGGGTCGGTGTTTCCATTTATATGCGTCCTGCAGCGATTGTTTCAGAGTTTTCGTGTTAGGGTGACTTGCAATTTTTTCGGTGATCGTGGTAATAAGGGCACTGCTACACTCGCGTACCATAGTGTCAGCACAAGTTACTGTAGGTCGAATCAAAATGCATTACAATGGATCAAGCTGGATGCACTGGAATGCGGCAGTGCTCACTTGGAGGTAGCCTGGCGCAAATCACGTAAATAGCTTACCAGTTGGCTCATTAAATACGGAGAGGCTACAACATGATCTTGGTATGCAATAACAAATCGTATTTGATTCTGCACTCAGACGTGCTTTTGTTTACCTTGGCAAGCATCATGTTTACAAATTCCAAGCTGAAACGAAATAATATATCAATATATTGTCTTTTACTAGAACAGGGGTTCCCAGCCTGGGGTACATGTACCCCCAGGGGTACATTTGCTTATCTGAAGGGGTACATTTAAGGTTGACAATAGAAGAGGAAAATATACTTACATACCATTTCTTTCCAAATATTTATACAGATATCAGTGAATGATACATTCACAAATTCCTATATGCTTATTGTCAAATACATCTATGAATATTCATGACAAAATATTTTGTCATGAGAAATTTTAGGGGTACGTGTTCATCTGTCGAAATGCTGAAGGGGTACATGGTAATGTGTTGAAATGCTGAAGGGGTACATGCTCATCTGTCAGAATGCTAAAAGGCTACATCGTAAGAGGAAGGTTGGGAACCCCTGTATTAGAAGAAAGGTAACTGACTGATTCGTAAAAAGATTTTGTGACACAAGATCATGTAAAGTCTCACCTGATAGCTGGCTGGCAACAGGCTTCTGTTGTTGATGGTGTAAGCACCTTGTAAGTTGACTTGCACTGTGGAAAATATATTTTTTTAGAAAGCAGGTTAAAGCTTTATTTTGAAACAGAGGAGTACACCAAAAATAACCCTTGCATATACAATAATGAATTGCTTAGCCACTAGACAATAAAGAAAATATGTTGATATATTGTTTGTAATCTCAGGACTGAAACATTTTCACATTTTACGAAGCAATCCACAACTTTATGCAGTGTTTCTAGTTTACACAATTGAGAATCTCATCAGTGGTCTCGTCGAGAACCTAGACGAGACGGAGACTTAATTCAAACCTTGAAGTTGAGAGTGTGTAAAAGAAGCCGAGATCAATACCGAAAAAAGCTAGGCAGCCGAACAAAACGTTTGTCGGCTAGAAACACTATTCCATTTCTGGTGGGCGTGTCGTTACCCCAATCAGTTCAAAAAAAGAAAACAAATCGA
>JGI24022J15233_10004180_pt1 | contig 14782 bp, 8 predicted proteins | sample Ectturendosymbi2_FD_15233 | JGI IMG/M metagenome (IMG submission 15233) | reverse complement strand
CTACTAGGTGGCAGTTGCCCTGGATGGCAATCGTTGTCGGTGGCAGTTGTGCGGATGGCAGCTGTTCAGTGGAAGTTGTCCGTGTGTCAGTTGTTCAGGTAGCTGTTGTCCAGATACCCGGACACATTCGGCTCACAGCTACTATATCAGACAAATATAACGCCCCAAGTGCTAAATCGGACAAGTGTAATTCAAAAAGTGCTGATGTTGCAGTGCAGCAGCTGTAGCACTCAAGCGTGAACAGTTAATCGCATGACATCTTCCCAACCAATCAACGTTGCCTCTGCATTTACGCTTTTCAGTGGAGTTTAGGAATACTTCGTGAGTTATTTCTACCTGATTTTAGCACTTCACGTGTTATATCTTTCAGGTACAGCATTTTATTTGTTATAATTCTGCGATTTAGAACTTGGTGTGTTATATTTGTCTGATTTAGCGCTCTGTGAGCTCAGTGTATCCAATTCAGCAGTTGGTGTCTAAATGCCCGATATAACACGAAATTTACTTTTTTTTGCCCATGATTTTTCAGCAACGGCTCACATTTTATGTGTTACAGCTGTAAGTAGATGGCTTTCTCACGAAACTTACAAAAAAGTTTGATCACTGGATGGGTTTGCCATGTTTTAATTTGGTCCAACCACGAAAGGTACGAGACTGTGGCACATGGTACCTGTTAAAGTAAGCTTGTCGAGGAGATAGGATTGATCAAAATAGTTGTATGCCAACGGAATAAACCTACTGGCAGGTTTTATCAAGCGCTTGTCTCTTAATTATTGCATGGCAAAATACGCCGGGAAAAAGTGCAATGTATGGATGTAACTTCCGCCCTTGCATGAACAAATTTGACCTAAAAGCTTCATTGTTGTGTGCAATGCAGCTGGTATAGCAATATGCTCATAGGCAGTATGTGCATCATTTCCTGTTTCGGCCACTCACTGCACAGCAATAAAACCAACTTTTTTGTACATTTTTTACTTTAAGGTGGTCAACTCCTTTTTTCTCGTGGTCAGCAACATACAAAGAACGTGGAGGAAGAAGCGAGCTGGTAGTACCTGCAGGACTCCTGCAACCGCCTCTGTTTCGCGCTAATGGTCCAATGTAAGCATTCTTACGAAATTCATGTTTGCGAGCTAACGTCTGCGACTCCGTTGTGAGCTGAACCACCACTAAGCTGTTTACTAAAAATCAGTGATTGAAGAATTTTGTTGCTCAAATGACTATTTTACTGCAAAAAATTTCTTTAAGAAAAAGTTAAATAACTGCTTGAGACTACACAGGTATAACGAAACTTTTCCGCAGGTGTTTCCGGATTTGCACGCAAATAATTTTGCCCCATGGGCAGGAACACGATTTTACGATTTTCTGTGAGGATCTATGGCGATTGCTTGACGCGAAGCTTTTTTTCAGCAAACATTTTTAACCAAAGCAATTTTATTGCCTTTAATTTTATCTACCTGGTTGTACAAACCAAATTGCGCTAATTGATTTGTGTGTCACAATTTGGAACTTTAAAATTTATATCCCTGCTGTGTCTTTTGATTTGTGCTTAACTGCGAAGATGATGATAGTACCTGTTGCTTGACTTCACATGAACCCTTAAACCAGGTGTTCCTGACCTTTTTTACTCCCGCACCCCTAAAACATTTTGTTCTGGCTTTGCAACCCTACAGTCTATAGGCCTAATCGAGAACCCACTTTCAAACGTTTAGAAAGGAATTTTTAATTTTTAATACGTAACGAAAATCAAACATACGGACAAGAAAGGATGACACACATTAACACTTGAATACTGCATACTCTACAAAAATAATCACTTGCTTGAAATATGTCCAAAATAACAAGGCCAAGAGGCTGGCTTTCAAAAATTGGCTAAGGTATTTCAATTCAACTACCCTTTTGCTCCTGTTCCTTACTAATAATTTCGGGGGCCATGATACCCCAAAATTATTAGAACATATAGTCATTTTGTGCCTTGAGAAGCGGTATCCCAAACAAAATAGTGCTATTCGTCTAAAATCAAACATTTTGGCCACCCTCCCCAAATTTTGGGCTGGCTACGCTAGGGCATAGCTATGCATATATTTCTTGAGACTGAATACGATGGCAGATATAAGATGAAAATAAGACAGAACCGGGCGGTTTCTTTTAAGCACAGTTGCTTTACCGGACGCAGAACGATAATTAATTCATATCTGCAGGATTAAATAGCTTGCGAGTAAATTTTCCAACCACACCTTATCAAACATACTGCAAACAAATTTACAACACCCACGCTTTTTTCACAATGCGTTTTTCCATTTATATTCTTATGTCGATCTTGCTGTGACACTTGAATGTATTTCAATTTTACCTGGATCACAACATGTTTTTCAAAATGGCTACAAAAATGCGGCAAGCTTTGAAACGTTTGGGCCAGAAACAAGCTTTTAATTAATCTTTTCACAGCACGTTTTAAGAGCTTTAAAGCCTGTTTTCAAAAACCAGAATCGTGGTTTCTTACTCTATTCATATTTAATCAACTTAACTGCTGCCAACACTCCATAAAGATAAAAAACATGACTTTTTCTTATGGACCTTTTGTGACGGTCTTGCTCACTGTAGAACAAAAGTGATCAGTGCCACTGAATTGAGGTAACTGAAACTAACCAGCAGTCTGTCCAAGCTAGAAATTGGAACAAATGGGAACAAAGCCGCAATGACCAACACTTTGGTAATAAGAACAAATAATTTAAAAGAAAACATCAAAGCAAAGTTAAAGTATATTAGACGACAAACTTTTCCATCATTAAAAGATACGTACACTGCGACATGCCCACTTGTTTTTGATACGTCATCTTTACAGGGCCATCAACTTCGGTGCAATCGGTGCCACCATCGCTTACGAAGTTCTTCACGGATTTGAAAACTACTGGCGTAAGTTTGTAGTCTCGATGTTCTGCACGAAAATTTGCTGAGCTTCCCAAGGAGTTACATAAAACTGTATTTTCCAAAAAAATTTTGTAGTTAACTGTTTCCATTTGATGCTTGTGTTTGGACACGTACATATAAATGTTCGCCTCATGAAATGGTGTTCATTCAAAGAACAAATTTTGCAAATCGCTGACCCAATCAACAAAGTGATAATTTTGTTATGTTCGCATGGCAGCATCGATAAACGTCGTTCTTGTTCATTTTATTCGTTCAACGAATAAAAACTCTGTAGATTTGTTTAGCCTGCACGCCTGTACCACTTTACGATATTTCAACATTATTCATTGCTGTTTTGAACGAAGCAAACATATGAAAACATATTTTTATGCATTCATGACAAGGAGTCAAGCCGGGGGTTTATCAATGTGCAGTAATTCTCTACAGCAATTACGTGGTTAAAGACTTGAGACTTCCGGTGAGTTCTTAACGTAATTAATGTTTCTTTTTTGAATTTAAGTGCCTGCTCGAAGTTTGTTTTTTTTGTGTTAAATGCGAAGTCTAATCGAATGTTTCGGCTAACATAATTTCTGACCGCTTGTCGTGAATACCCCTTGGGCTGCAACCAAACTGGGGCAAACTGGGCAGTCGCCTCTTGCTGAATTAGTGAAAGTTGGAAATTTTTAGCTAAATGTCTAGTTTTTCGAAGTTTTTTTACGAAATTCCAGAAGTCTTTATCCTCAGAATAGTTCTGTATTTGGCCCAGTTACTTTCATTACAACTCAGGACTACAGGAGTTGCTAGTTTATAGGAGTCATGGTTGGCTTTACTAGAAGTCATTGTTAGTTTTGAATTCTGGCTTCAATGATGCTATATTGCTAATTCTAGGTGGATGGACATGGAACTTTAGCAGAGAACATTGCGGATATGGGAGGAATCAAACTAGCCAAAAAGGTAACTTCATGTTTGGTACCAAGTATTCTTACGACTACGAGCGCTGGTCTTAGAGTGTTTCGCGTCTGTTGATACTGTTTAGCAACTGCCTGCTCGGTAATGGTTTGCTAAATTGACAAATCATTGCCATGGCCGTTTGATGACATGAAAATTCGTCGATAGAATTACGCTGCAGGCTGCAGTACTGCTATTCGTCGACAACACGTTCTGCAGCTGCCCCGACAGAGTATACGGGGTGAATTTGCTTTTTGCCAAAATATATTGTTCCCAAACAGTCATGTCTACAGTTGTCTAGCAGCGGTAAATCACATAGTTCTCCGCTGAAAGGCATCATTTGCTGCCGTGTGATAAGCAGTTCAGCAGTAATATTAAAACATTCTTATGTCATTTGTGATTTTACAACCAAGGTCACTTTCCGGGAAAATGGTGTCACAGTTCAAGGAAAGTGTAAGGAACAAAAATATTAAGTGAAAAGGTAGTGAATTACAAATAGCTTTCCCTGAGTATAGTTGCGGACTGCGTATTAAACACGTGGATTTAAAAAACAAGGGAACATGTGATAAAACTCTTTACTCTGAAAATTAAAAGCTCCTTTGCAGCTTCTGTACCACACAGGCTTACGGTGCCTCTTTCTTGAAATGCAGTCTCTTGGCTAATGAGTGGTTTGCCACTGTGTATCATTCCCAGTCCAGTGGAGTTATTTCAAAGTTGCGCATATTTTAGCTGCTGGCAAGTGGCGTTTTTAACATTGTCTGTGCAATTGTCGAAAATAAATGCAAAAGTCGGGTATACAGTATCTCAGTCAGAATTATGCTAATTAAAAAAAGAATTTTCCACAATACTGGCACCAAAATCTTTTGTGAAACCAGAAAAAAATTAGGGTTCTTGAAAATTAGTTTCCGTTTTTACAGCTGCTCTGGAGCTGCCAGTTACACGAAATTATGGAGACATTCTGAAAAAAGCTGCTGCATATAGTTTCTAGGAACTTCATTTAAGCCGGAATAAAAAACGAAGTGGAAAGCATTCTCTGCTTGAATATGCAAAGCTTAAATTAATTATCTAGTACACGTTCTTATTTCACCCGCTCAGGTAACCAAAAAACTAGAAATCTTGGAATAGTATGTCAAAATGATTAAAAATTACTCGAAGCGTTTTAGGAGCACAGGTCGTTTTTCAACAACTGAGCAGGGCTGCAACCAGAGGGGGAACAATCGGGCAATTGCCCCCTGAAATTTTCACAAACGTATGTATTTGTTAGGTGCAGCAACAAGTTACATCATTTTGCCCCCCCTAAAATATCAGTTGTTTGCGGCCCTGCAACTGAGCAATTATTATTCTCCAGCTCAGCTGACCCAAAAACACGAACTTATTGCGTTCCGAAATGCTGTATATATATTTTTTAAAAAACAAACTTTTCCCTCCAAAATGTAGGAGGGACGCGTAATGAAGACATCAAAAAGGCAAGAAAAAATGCAGAAATTTCGCAAGTGGTTTTATTGGCGGTCGGTGAAAGATCAAAATTGTATTCTGCCCAAAGCTTGTGGTTCTGCATGCAAAGAAGCAAACTAAGTTGAGAAAGGAAATGTGTTACTTTTCGGGAATATTTTCTACTGTTTGTGCCAATAAGGGTCCTCCGGCCAAAACGGCAAAATTCCTTTTACAGGTTAAGTATGAACAACCGAGGTTGACCATGAGTCATGCGAGTCAACTCGACTTGTGTTATTAGCGAATCCCCCATGGGACGCTGTAACGAAGCTTGCTAGTCCTTCACAATGTCAAAGTTGTTTTTGCAAAAATGGCATTGGAGATGGAGACCCCACGCACGGCTTTTGTTTTTACATGTCAGGCATGCTCTGCCATCTTGGCAGTAACCCCATTACTCAAAAAATGCAAAACTCATGCGTATTTCGATAGGAATGCTCGACAGAGCGCTTAAAAATTCAGCTACTGAGGGTCTGAGGGAATCATCTAGTAGGTGTATTTTAAGTCTTTTCAAAATTTAGTTAAAAACTGCATTATGCTTATTGTCAGAAGATACCAGAGCAGGGTTTTGAAGTTCTCTCCAAAAATATGCGGTTAAAACTGGTCTGTAAGTAAATGTTTGGAACACGCATTTTTATAACTACGTATTTAGACTAAAGGAAGTTGGTTCTTTTTGTGGATTCACTTATTCTGGCCCGTTTAAGCAACTCAATCATTGTCATGATCTCTTTTTACGCCGGTCATTGCTATTCATTATATTCCTAGTTTCTTTTCTTCGATTTAGGAGCGACGGAATGGATTTTATAGAAAAGGGTACTGATCCAGTTCTACAACTGGCATCAATGCTTGTTCGATTGTGTAACGTTATCGGTGATCATAGAAGCTTCGAATGCCCACTCGCTGCGATTTAAATGGAGATATATTGTCAATACCACTCCACTGGTCCCAAAAGATGCAAGCTTCTCTGTGAAGCAAGCCTACAATAAAAAATCCCAATTTGCATAAAACAGGATTGCTAATAATTTTCAAACTACGGCTTTATGGATGTTGCGATTTTAATTCGTCAAATATCTTTAGTGTATGTTTATAAATTTTAAATCATTTTTGCTTTACAATGAAAACAAAATGCGGAATGCACACACCAACAACCACTGTTAGCGCAGTGAAAGATTTGTTATATCCTCTCTTAAAAATTACGGTGTTATTGCAATAATCTACACAAACCTTTCTCACCACACTACAGCAATATTTTCCTTTCCCGAAATGGCAGGTATGGCTGAGCAACGTTCAGAAAGAAAGTTTTAACGTCACGACTACAAGTAGTCAGGAAAAAGTTTGAGGAACAAAAATCTTCTGTGGTTTGAGAAAATATAGCTTTCCTTTGACATTTCCATTATTATTGCAAATTGACACTAACTTATCGCAAATTTCGAACATATCCTGAAAAAATGTTGGCAACATTTTAACTATAAGTATAAAACAAGGAAGGCGCTACACACCGAATCGATTGAGTACAACAAAGCAATTTCGGAATATTACCACACGGAAAATTTCGAATGTATAAACAACAGCCTAAACAATTATAAGAAGTTGAGCCAGCAAACTGAATTCAATGGAACAACTAAAATACTTTCATGCTGCGTCTGAAAAGACATGGGCGCGTGCTCTGTTTGGGAACAAGAAAACTATCCCTGAAAAAAATGAATGAAAGCATTGAACAAATTTTGTCACGCATATGTGGAGAAGGCTTTAAACGACACACAAAGCAAGGAACTAATTTGGAACCGACTTTATCAGTGATTGGCGTGCCCTGCTACGTTGGCAATAGCGCAGGATGTCATGCAGTTTCCACGTATTTAACGAAAAATTCAAATGCAGAGAAATTGTATATCCTTTGTATCTCATACACCCATTGTAAAAAAGTGGGGTTTCCACTTTCCGGACCACTGTTCAGCCACCCATACTTATATCCACTTCTATTATGTATTTTGTTACAGTATAAAAAATCAATGCTTAGGCTAATTAACGCCAACTAACATCTCTTTAATCGTGAGGCAGCAGTTTTATCATACCTGTGTGGACGGTAAGCAAATTCCAAGCTATTTGGGCGAAGAAACTATAAGATGGCTAATTTTCACAATAAATCAGTTAGCACGTATTGGGTTTCAAGTTTTTTTGCTCATCTGCAAGGCCCAGTCGTGAACGGATGTCATTAAATATGCAGGCTTTCGATTTGTGGACAGCAAGCAATCAAAAATCTGCACAGGTCAGTCAGCTGCTTCCCGGAGTCAACCTGACCAGCAGTCAAGCATTTTACGTTGCATTCGCCCAAAACTGGTGTAAAAAAGGAACTATTGGTGCACAGTTCGACCAATTACGAGGACAACATGCTCCAGAAAACTACAGGTAAAAAACAATTATTGATCGTCCGTGAAAACCCTACGTTATTGTCATCTTTACTTTCTTTCCAACTTTCAGGTAATGGATGCTTTTGACATGGGACCCTCTTTTTCCAAGATATGTCACTTTGTCTTTATGCCACTAAGTTACAGAAAACGGCATAATATACAAGACTAATGAAAAACTGATCTCTTGAACTACCATACAACTACACACTGTATGTGATGAATAGGTAATTCTATCAAACACAACCTGATTATCCTTGATAAAGGTTTAAGGCTGGTGACTGACATGACGTTACTGCTACAACTTGGGTCATGACCTTTACTTTGAAAAAGAAGTGGAATAGATTGGTCAAATTAAAATTACCGATTCTATTACTGTACTTGACATAAAAATACTGAAGCTTATTTTTACGGAGATCGTTTTTTCTATATGTGCAAGTGCTCCAAATCCATATTTCACATTTAAGGCAGTGGAAGCATTGCACAAGTTCTTTGACTTTTAAAAGCTCGACATGGATTGGAATTATTTTATTAATTCGTTACTTCACTTAAGTATCGTAGGTTACTCGTTTTCACTTGTACATTGTGCAAGAATAAACAATATTAGTTCTGCTATAACTATTTAGCAGAGTAATCTTTCGAAACAAAACCTCAGGCGTTCAGAAAGTTTGTTTGGCAAGCCACACAGCAAACCACGTGACTCGCGTGGTCAGTTTAGCAATAAACGCCTCAAATGCATAAATCTGCCATAAATTTTTGTCGCACGCTTCATTTAAACACGAGCCAACCATACGTTAAATGCTGTGTTGTGAAAATATGAACATTTTTATAAGTCGTAGGCTGTATTGGACCTTTCAGTGCTCTTTAAAATACTTTCTCAATTTATAGGAACGGAAAATTAATTCTGAAACAGATGAAAAAACAAGAGAAACTTTGGTGTAGTGTTTCAGCGTTTGGCATCTCCCCTGTGTTGTCTGTGCTCATCAATTAACACCTGCTCTGTGCTGCGCCATGATTAACCATTTTTGTGTTATTGTATTATTCGAGTACACTTGTGATATGGACCATGAGTCTGACGCAAAAATTAAAATTAAATAAATTAAAGATTTGCCTTTTCTCCATTGTCATACGTCAGGTTCAAATTGAATTCATCAAATGAGCTTCGCATGCACTCTCAGCATGCATGCTCTGGTAGGTATTGTTGTTGGACAAAAAACAACCAAGAGGTTGAAATTGTGCAACTTTCACTGATACTTGTGTACATGGCTATAGACGGCATTCACAATGACATACTGTTAGTTATGCGCAACCGCATTAGCTTGACTATGATTGTACCGTCTTTCAGGGTTATTGGAAGCTTGTCCCAGTTCGGTCAGTTTGCAGAAGATTTCATGTGTTCAGCTGGAAGTCAAATGAGACCCATTCATCCGTGCGTCATTTGGTGATTCACAGGAAGCTAAAAATTGGAATTTTGTGTTTCAACTACGGTCTGCATATTTGGAAGAAGAGTTTTTCAGCTCTGTTACCAGCTTTGAATCGTATTTCCACAGTGCACTGATGAAATACAGAGTAGATTGATCCCTTCTTTAAAGCGTTTCCGAAAACTTTAATTCACATGAAACTGAACGTTCTGAAGAATAAGAGTGATACAATAAATGATCCTTGTGCCCACTGTCATGCGCGGAAGTAAATGCAACTTTATTCCAGGTTTCCTCTTTTACGAAAACATAGTGTAAATATGTATTTTCACCAAAATAGCGTTTATGATTGTCACCGTTTATAGATAAGAATTGTTTCTATAAAACGAACACGTGGCGGTATCAAAAAAAGGGTTTTACCAAGCCGCAGTGGGCAACAGGTGGGTGTGCAAATTGCAAACTGAAAAGGCGGGGTTAGTTGTAAAGATTATACACCAGAATTAAAAAGGTAGGACCAAATCAAAATAAAACGGGTACTTAACGGCAAACCAATACTCATACAAATCTTTCACCGGGAACAGCTGCTAGTAGAAGCAGGGTAGTTACTTTGGCTTTTTTGAAGCCAGATTTTGAAATCCTGACTTTTGACGCACTCCGATGCTTTTAAAAATCGAAAACGGCCAGACAAAATCTTGCTTTTTCTGTTTTTTTTATGTTTTCTTCAGTCTAATAAAGAACGAATTTCCTCGCTAAGGTAATGTGGTCCAGTAACTGACCGTGTGACGTAAGTTATAACAGCTACCCTCACATAACAGTGGTAGTCTTCTAGTGGACACGTTTAATGACTCCTAATTGGCTTTTTCTGTGATTATGTCTGGCTTTTTGTGGTGAAGACAGGTTGGCAACCCTTACAAAACTTAACTTTACTCTATTTTCAAATTTAAATTAAAACCACACACATTGCGATTTGCTTCGTAACAAATGCTTGCCGATGTATTTTTCGAGAAATGTTGTCTAAACATGATAAAAAATCTCCTCTGATCAGGGCCGTTTAGTGGCTCTCAAGGTTTATCGCACCACACTTTGTTTTCTTATGATCCGTTTAGTGCAACTCACACTGCTTGTGCAATACTATCGCCAATAATTGCAGCTTACCTGGCAATAATTTTTGTGTTTATTGCTATTTCTAGAGCAGCGGTTCCCAGACCCCTGAGGGTTCGAAGCAAGATTTTCGGGGGTCCGAATTGCGATTTTCGAGGGTGAGGGTCATGTGTTCTTGGATGTACTTTTTTACAAAATAACCGAGATTTATGAAAGCTTGCAAACAGTGATGAAGTCTCAAGACTTGGCTCGGTCTCGAGACCCGTTTTTGCAAGTCTCGGTCACAAGCCTATTGCCTTGAGACTTTCAATACTGCAACGATATGGCTTAGGAAAACTTCTGTCATTCAACGTGTTTTCTGTCTACTGTACCTGCAGTTAGATGAATGCAGGTGAGTGAAATGCAAGAAATTCGAAAAAATTTCCATGTCGAAGTGGTGGTGACATTTTTTTTTAATTTTAGAATAAAATTCGGCATAATCCACAGATTTTTAAGTCTAGGTCTCGAAGTTTAGTTTTCGACTACATCTCTGCTTGCAAGTGCTACTACTCAAAAGAACATTATCCAGCCTAATTATTCAAACAAACGCTAAATTAACAATTTAAATTGCTACATGCGTGCATTGCTATTTCTGCTTCACGCTGTTGTTACCATGCTGAAGATGGCCGGTGATGCGATTGTAAGCACACTGTGACGTTTAAATATTTATGGTGAAATTATTGCGAGATTGTTGTTTGATGCTACAGAACTCTGGTGTTCAACCACGCAAAGTTATCAGGAATTGTGTACAAAAGCGCTGTCCATTCTAGTGCCCATTGCAACAGCATATTTGTGCGAATCTGGATTTCCTCTCTACGTCGTTTGAAAAACATGTATCGGAACCTATTTGAACTCCTCGAACCATTTGCATGTGGCTATTATCAGTAAATCTGTGCCAAGGTATGAGCGGATATTTTCAAGGAAGCAGCAACAAAAAGTCACTAGTTTTGTTTCTAATGAGTAGTAAGGTGTGAAAGTTAAACAGCACGACTGAGTGTTTTGCGTTGTGTTGTTAGTAGGCCTACGCGTTACGACTAGTAATTTCAAAACTGAAAATTCTGCAAAATCGGAATATTTATGTCATTTCTACATTTTTTATAAAACGAGGGGTGCGCACGTTACTTTATTTTATGAAATGGGTGCCAGCTTCAAAAAAGGTTGGGAATCTATGTTCTAGAGCAGCTTATGTCCGACCCGTGGGCAGCACGCGGCCCGGTTTAGATTTTCGCTGTAGTATAAGTAGCCTACATACTGAAAACCAAGCCCGTAACCAACTTGGGATACCGAGGGGACGAAGAGTTTTTTGGTAGAGGGCCAAATTTTTTAAACTATGTCCAATAGTTTTAAACAATGTCCAACCCATTTTTCCAGGGAAGATGAAAAGTCACGGGCCTGCTGACGACCTGTCCTTATTTTGATAAGTCTTTATTTTGACATTTTTGACGCAGGTGGTCCTCAGTGGCATTTTGTCACGTCTGTACTGCTTGCTGGAAGATTTCCAAATGTCCAATTACACTTGGTTACAACACTTTTTACTAATTTTCTGATTTTTACCTTTGTTCGACTGGCACTAAATTTTCCTATGAAATCACACTTTAAAGGGTGGTTAAAGGTGCGAAACAGTCGCTACCACCGCAATTAGCATTCGAACGCTTTCAGTAAATTACCTCAAACAAAAATTAGTTCGCTAAGATCAAAGTAAGCTATTCTAATGTGCAGCCCTCGTTAATATGTCATTCAGTGTGTGGACCTGGTTATGATATTGACATAACTTTTGGCTCAGTAAAAAATTTCCGTTGGATATAGCTGTTCTAGACCTTCCTTCCATTTAAAGGCTGTAGGTCAGCGATGACAAACTTTTGACTTAGCCGAAGGGTCACATTGGATTACAAAGCTTGACCGTGATCAAATCGATGGATTGTTTGTGTCAAGTGGAGGATGTAAACGTCACAGCATCACTGATTTTGTCGATTAGCGGTCAACAAGAGCGTAAACTACTTTGGATTGAAGTGCGAGACATACTATTGGTCTCCCTTTTCAGCCAATGCATCAAATCCCGCCGTTAATTATGTGGTGACAATTCTCAGGAGAGACCTGAGGTATTGGTCAGTTAATTTTGATCTGTGACAAGCTTCCCATGACGCTGAACGTTTGCTTACGCACGTAGGTCGAGCTAAACCAGGGGTTCCCAAACTGGGGTACATATACCCCTAGTGGGACATTTGCCTGTCTGAAGGGATACATTTAATGTTAGCAATAAAAGAGAAAATATGTTTGTTCATTTCAAATTATTTATACATATGAATTTGTCCGAATCATTTCATGCTACTAATGGGGTCAGACCAGGGGAGTATTGAGTCCATGCTTGTTTGTTGTATATTTAGATAATTTATCTACTGAACTAAACAACATTAAAGATGGGTGTTTTATTGCTGAAGTCTTATTGAACCACTTGATGTTCCCTGATGATATTTGTGTGTTTGATCCAAGTGTACGTGGGTTGCAAAGTATACTAGATGTGTGTCAGGCTTACGCAGAATTTCATGGAATTATTTTCAACTGCAGCAAAACTGTTTGTATGATGTCTAAGACTAAGACCGCAAAAATCACGGTCATCCGTTGCTGACACTGGGTGTACAAAGAGTAAAATCTGTTTCAAACTAGAAATATTTGGGGATTGTATTAGATATTGAGCTTTCAGATGACAAAGACATTCAGAGACAACTGCGATATCAATATTATGCAGTAATTCGGGCTTCTTATACCGATGTTCGAACGCAGTGAAAAATGTACTTTTTCGTTCCTTCTATAGGTCCATGTATGCATCATAATTAGTGTGATTTCAGGAATGCATGCAGAGATTGCGTGTGGCCTATAACTTTGGTTGCTGGGCTCTGTACAACCTGCCGTAGCGGTCGAGTGTTAGTAGTCATTAGGTTCAATGTAACATTCCTACCTTTGAGGCCTTATTGAAAAAAATGTGCAGGTCTACCTGTTTCTTGAACGATGTAAGAAGTCCAACAATGTATGGTTGCGCGCTTTGATGCGGTCAGATTGTTTATACCGGTATTCGCCCTTATCCTTTGAACGCTACAACCGCATTTTACTTTGTGACTAAGTGCCGGGATGTTGCAGTGCTAGTTTGATGGTGTGCGCAGGTTACAACGCATTTGTACTTCGCCAGTCCTTAGCCTGGGTTGGACTCTTTCTTAAACATGCTATCAAGTGTTACAGTTAGCGAACAACTATGTGAAGAAGGTGTCTGTAATGTAGTGTTCTACAAAGTGTTAGGGAACAAGTGTCTGTAATCCTTTGGTCCTACCACCACCGCCGTTACAAAATGTTCTGCGACTGTTATTATCAATCTATGTTGTGCAGATAGCGTGAGCTTGTGCTCTATTGACTTCGTGTCTGGTTCAAAGATTAAAATAAATATCAGTGAATATTACATTAAACAATCATGATATTAGTAAATATATTTTTGTTATCTTCCTCAGCCTTTTTGTCATAAGAAGTTTTAGGGGCATAAGCGTCGGAAGGGGGCCAAGGCTGCCCCAGGATTTTGAAAGTTGACATTTTCCCATCAAATTCTTTGATAAAAATATTGTTCTCTTAGTTTCGAGTGGTTAAAGTTTAATTTTGCCACTTGTAGCCCCTGCAAAAATATTTTTGGCCCACTACTGGAAAATCTATTGGCCCCTCCCTGGGAACAATCATTCCGGTGCTCATGTTTAGGGGTACATGCTCATCTATCGAAATGCTGGAGGGGTACATGGACAAAGTTTGGGAACCCCTGAGCTAAACAATGCCAATATCTTTAGTGACACCTTCCGGAGGTTTTTAAAATGCAATTTCGTTGTGACGCATAAAAAATGAATTAGCTCAAAGAGAAGTGAACTTCTCCATTCAAGCAGGGTCAAACTAAATATCGATCATTTCCAATTGCAGCTGCTGCTGTTTGTCTGGTGACAGGGAACGGGCCACCAGCTAAAGTGGCGACAGCTAAATTTTGACTCGAAATTTGAAAACCGAGTGATTTCTTTGTGAGGTCAACCAGTGACGTGTTGTAGTGCTTCACGTTTCGGATGTCTTCCTTCAGTGTGGCACAAATGGGGAAGATGAGCGAATGACTTGTTTGGAATTTGCCTGAATAAAAGCAGTTTAGATTTGAAAACTTGCACTTTTGTAGGCCTACATGTCAAGCACAAAACCAGGGCAGGTGCGGAAACCCATAGAGCTATGCGTGCGGGTTCAAATTGGCGTGAGATAAGAAATTTTTTGTGCGGGTAACAGGGTCACTTCGCAAAAAGCTGATATCATACGTCGCTTGCTGGCTCGGGAAACAGCTTGCGAACAGCCACCTTAGCCCTGGTCCATTCAATAGCAGAGTACTGCGCTCTCGCCTGGTACCGCAGTGTTCACACCCGCCATAGACCTTGTCATCGGCGCATTGCGAACTGTGACTGGATACCTTCG